>Ga0308169_10000228_pt1 | contig 104273 bp, 91 predicted proteins | sample PhyBR1_2_FD_202139 | JGI IMG/M metagenome (GOLD analysis project Ga0308169, IMG submission 202139) | Phyllosphere microbial communities from UC Gill Tract Community Farm, Albany, California, United States - DLSLSB.R1 | ecosystem: Host-associated > Plants > Phyllosphere > Unclassified | place...
TCGGGCCGCCCGAGCAGGGGCGGCATGCGCCCCGCCCCTGCACCCCGGCTATCCGGCAAACACAACCGCCCGCCGCAGGCGGGTACCTTCGTCGGTTCACATTTCTTCACGGACCGCTCGCGATTCGGAGTATTCGCCTCATCCTGAGGCTCACCCCTTCGGGGCAGCGCAAGCGCTGTTCAAAAACGCTCCCGGCGTTTTTGTCTGCTCAGCGCTCCCTTGTCCCGCCATCCATGGCGGGACATCCTGAAATGTTCACCTCCTCAGCGGTAGTGATGCCTCCTCAAGGTCAAAACCCAAGTCAAAACCTAGTTCAAAACCCAGTTTAAAACCCAGGTCAAAACCCAGGTCAAAATCTCAATTAATATCGAAAGTTTAAAACCGAGGCTGAGACCTAAATCTAAAGGAAAGCCGGCTTTGGCTTTGTAGGGTTAGTATTCAGGGCAACGACTTTACTAAGACAAAACGAGAAAGCCTATTTCAGTAGACGCTGAAGACGCAGCCAAAACACCGCAAGATCGAAATTAAGTTATTCCGGGTAAAGATGATACGCCGGTCAGTTTTCATTGCGTAGCCTCAGATTTTACATTTCGGGCTTAACGCTTGAGATAACGTACCTTAGCTTAAAACCTGAATCTCAGGCTTCAACATACATGCCCCAAACCCAACCTGACTTTCACCATTCACCATTCACCATTTACTATTCGTCTTTAGCTTCTGGCGATGGCGATAATTCTGGCTCTGTTTTTTTAGCTTTTAGCTTTTAGCTTTTAGCTTTTAGCTTTTGGGTGTTGGGTGTTGGGTGTTGGGTGTTGGGTGTTGGGTGTTGACCTTTAGAGGCATCACAAACGCCGAGGGAAAAGTGTTTTCCAGGATGAGCCGCAGGGATGCGGCGAGAAGGCGCGTTGAGCCGGGAGCGAATCGCGCCTGGTCCGTCAGGAAAACGCTTTTGCCGAGGGCACCCGCGCAGCGGGCGGTTGTGTTTGCCGGATAGCGCGGGTGCAGGGCCGGGGCGACTGCCGGCCCTGCTCGGGCAGGCTTTAGCCTGAACGAAATCGCTTTTGACCTTAAGACGTTGACCTCAAGACATTGACCTCAAGACCTTGACCTTAAAAGGCCGCTGGCCTTAGCCCTGACAGGCTTCCCCCTCCCCTCCGGGTAGCAACCCAATAAACTCATTAAGATTGATTGAGCGTGGACCCCGGCGCCAGACCAGCCAGGTATCGAGATAACGGTAATTTTCTGCCAACGGCCAGGCGCTGACGGTGCCGCTGCCGGGCATGCTTTCCAACATCGAACGCGGCATCAGCGCTATGCCGCTGCCCGCGGTAACACAGGCGAGCATGCCGTGATAACTCTCTACCGGGTAGATTTTTCCGGGCATGGCGTTGCCATCGCGAAACCAGCTTTCAAAATGGCGTCGATAAGAACAGTTATCGCGGAAGGCAAACAGGTTTTCGCCGTTAACATCTTCTGCGCAGGCGATCGCCGGGTGCTGCTGCGTCGCCACCAGCACCATCTCTTCGCGAAACACCGGCACGCCTTCCAGTACCGGATGCAAAATCGGGCCGTCGACAAACGCCGCTTCCAGGCTGCCCTCCAGCACCCGATCCAGCATATCGCCCGAAGGCCCGGTGCTTAATGCCAGTTCTACCTGCGGATAATGGTGGTGATAACGCGCCAGCAGCGGCGGAATACGTACCGCAGCGGTGCTCTCCAGCGAACCGAGCGCAAACAGCCCGGCGGGCCGATCGCCGCTGACCGCCAGTCTGGCTTCATCCACCAGGTCCAGAATGCGGTTGTTGTAATCGAGAAAATGACGGCCCGCAGGCGACAGCCGCAACCGCTGATTTTCGCGGATAAACAGCGAAACGCCCAGCTCCGCTTCAAGCTGCTTAATACGCGTGGTGACGTTTGAGGGCACCCGATGTACGGCTTCTGCCGCCGCGCTGATACTGCCGGTGGCGGCAACCGCACGAAACATTTCCAGTTGGGAGAGCTGCATACCTTTCTCGTTATCAGAAAAACTTTCTCATTATTATTCAATTTAACTGAGGAGCGCAATCGCCTATTGTTTACCCAACGCAACGTCACTGAGAGGCACGCATGCAAAATTCAATCACTACCCTAAATCCTGCAACCGGCGAGACGCTGGCGGTTTATCCTTTTGCCAGCGCCAGCGAGCTTGAAGCGGCATTGGCGCAAAGCAGCAGCGCGTTTTCGCTGTGGAAAAACGTGCCGATCGCCGATCGTGCCAGCTATCTGGTTCGCTTTGCGCAGGTGCTGCGCCAGTATCGCGATGTGTTAGCCGATGCCATCACGCAAGAGATGGGCAAGCCGGTGATGCAGGCGCGGGCAGAAGTGGAAAAATCAGCGGCGCTCTGTGACTGGTACGCCAGCGAAGGTCCGGCCATGCTGGCACCGGAACCGACGCAGGTCGACAATGGTCACGCTGAAATAGCTTATCGTCCGCTGGGCACCATTCTGGCAGTGATGCCGTGGAACTTCCCGGTCTGGCAGGTATTGCGTGGCGCGGTACCGGCCATGTTGGCAGGCAACACTTTCCTGCTGAAACCGGCCCCCAACGTGGCGGGCTCGACTCAACTGCTGTTGCAGGCGGCGGCCGAAGCGGGTTTACCAGTGGGCGTGTTCAGCGTGATCAACGCCACCAACGACGGCGTTTCTGCCGCCATTAAAGACGATCGTATTGCCGCCGTCACTCTGACCGGCAGCGTGCGCGCTGGCGCCGCGATTGCATCTCAGGCCGGTGCCGCACTGAAAAAATCGGTGATGGAGCTGGGCGGCGCAGATGCCTTTATCGTGCTGAAAGATGCCAACCTTGATGAAGCGGTGCGCGCAGCGCTGTTGGGCCGCTTTCAGAATGGCGGCCAGGTGTGCGCTGCCGCGAAGCGGCTGATTGTTGAAGAGGCGATTTTGCCCGCCTTCACCGAGAAGTTTGTGGCGATGGCGCGCGAAATGAAAATCGGCGATCCCACTGATGAAGCGACTTACATCGGCCCGATGGCGCGTTACGATCTGCGCGACGAGCTGGATGCGCAGGTGCAGGCCACGCTGTCAGAAGGTGCCACGTTGCTGATGGGCGGTGAGAAAATTGCCGGTGCCGGCAACTACTATGCGCCAACCGTGCTGTCCAACGTGACGCCTGAGATGACCGCCTTTCGCGAAGAGCTGTTTGGTCCGGTTGCCAGCATTATCGCCGCACGGGATGCCGATCATGCAGTAACGCTGGCTAACGACAGCGATTTTGGCCTGAGCGCCACGATCTATACCGCCGATACCGCATTGGCCGAAGCGATGACGGTGCAGCTGGAGTGCGGCGGCGTGTTTATCAACGGCATCAGCGCCTCCGATCCACGCGTTGCCTTTGGTGGCGTGAAGAAAAGCGGTTATGGCCGCGAGCTGTCCCACTTCGGCCTGCGCGAATTCTGTAACGCGCAAACCGTGTGGCGTAACCGTAAAGGATAAGTTAGCGCTTGCTGGCGCTGACAACCGCATCATGCAAGTTCAGGCGCTGCCAGAAACTCTGTTCAGCATCGCCTGACAGCGGATAGCCCGCCGCCAGCGCACTGCTGACCATCAACTGACGGCGCTGTGCTGCATTTAACTGCGGTAACGGCGCCTCCAGCAGCACTTCTGCTCCCGCAGGAACCTGTACGCTGGGCTGCTGCGTCCGCTGACGTGGCAGGCCATACGTCATCGTAAAGCGATAAAACTGCCGCATCTGCGGCGCGGCATAAGGATCGGCATCGCCCGTTGTGCGAGCGCACGCCGCCAGTGACATGCCGCACTCTTTCTCCAGCGCCCCGCGTAACTCCTGCTTTGCCTGCTCAAACAACGTCCGATACGCCGCATCATTCATAAAATGTGCCACGTTGCGTTCCGCCGCCATGCGCGAACCGATCACATCCAGAGGATAATGCACGCCGAGCACGATGCGTGAATAGCCGTAGCGCGCGCCGCGATCCAGCAGCGGCACAAAGCGTTCGGGAAGCATCTCCGCCATCAACAGCGCATCGGTGTAACCGGTGTTGGTATGCCCGCTGGGAAACGAGCCGCCATCGGCGCGATAAGGCTGATTATCTTTGACCACCGCGTCATCCGGCACGTTGTGAATGCTATTGCCCGCCACTAAGAAAGGACGCGGATAGTTGAAGTGTTTTTTCGCTGCGCTGGTACTGACCTCGCTGGCTTTAATCAGCGCCGCGGCCTTGCTCAGCTCGCCTTTGTTATAGGCGGTCAGAAACGCCTTACCGAGATCCGGTCCCATTGCATCGGCCAGAAAATAGAGAAAGTTCTGCCCTTCGGCATCTATCAATGCACCGCGCCGCTGGCCGCCGGTAGCATTGAGATTGATGCTTTCTACCGTATCCAGATTGGCCGTCATGACCGCTTTCGGTTGTGCGCTGAATTGGCTGAGCAGCGCAATGCCCGCCTGCTGATTCTCTTTTTTATGGAAGTCATAGCCGCTGGCCTGCAGCCAGGCGGTATCGGCCTGCACGCTGCTCTGCCTGGCCGTTTCAAGCTCACTGCGTTGCAAGCTGCTGGCGTTGCCCCGCAGCGCCGCAATCAGCTGCTGCTGGATCACCGCTTCGCGGGCGGCAAAGTTGGGGTTCAAATCGGCGGTGGTATTCACCGCCGTAGCGTGAATCTGCGACCACTGGGGTTCAGCGGCGTCTGCCAGCGTGCTGGCGAACAGACTAAGGGCAATAACCGAAAGCGTCAGGCGCATGGGGATTTCCATAAAAGAACGGAGTGTGCGCATCACGCTAGAAGATGAAGATGACATTTTTGTGGCAAGACATATCAGGATACAGTTTGCGCGCTTTTTTAACCTTTACCGACAGTGCGATACGCCGCGCAGTAATTGCTGTTGGCTTTCGCCAATTAAGACAACTGACAGTATGCTTAGCCTATCGGCCAGGCTGTGGTGAGAGAGGGAGAAGGATCTGATAGCGGGAAAATTAGCCTCACCGCAACGGGCGATGCCACTTTTTCTGCTGCTGGTCAGCATCAGCGTGGTGCTGATCAGTGGTGGCGCCTTATGGCAATCCTGGCAGCATGAGCTGCAGGAGAACGAGCGTCTGGTAAAAAATCAGTCGCTGGCACTTTCACGTCAGGCGCAGGACACCTTTCTGCAGGTGCAGATTACGCTGCAGGAGATCGCCCGCAACGCCGATGATATTTTTTCCTCACCGGGTCATTACGCCGGTACTCAGGGTCTGCTGGCACGGCAGAAGGCGCTGTTGCCACAGCTGAACGGCCTGTTTGTGTTTGACGCCAATGGCATCTCAGTAGCCAATTCAGCCCCCGGTCCGCTTCCTGCCTACAGCAACGGCGATCGCGACTATTTCAGCTGGCATCGCCGTCATGATAATCAGCAGATGCACATTGGTCATGTCATTCGTAGCCGTTCGAATAACGAGCCGGTAATTCCCGTATCACTGCGGCTGGATGACGCCGAAGGGCATTTTCGTGGCGTGGCGCTGGGCACTGTGCGGGTCGATTATTTTCGCCAATATTATGATTACTTTGAAATTGGCGAGCATGATGTGCTGGGATTAACCCATCGCGATGCCACCATGCTCTACGTGCGGCCTTTTGCCGATCGGCTGACCAATCACAGCATGGCGCACACGCCTCTGTATCAAAAACTGCTTAAGGTGAGCCCGACCGGCAGCGGCACCTGGCGCTCGCCGATCGACGGTATTACCCGCATTTTTGGTTACGCCATGGTGCCGCACTATCCGCTGGTTGCGGCGGTAGGCATCGATCGCGATGCGCTGCGCAAAGCCTGGCTGCGCACCAATCTGGGCATTATCTGTCTGAACCTGTTAATGCTGATGCTGGTAATGCTGTTTGGCCTGCTGCTGCTGCGACAGCTGCGGCTGATGCTGGAAAATCAGGCCGAGCTGCTGCGCGCACGCGATGAGCTGACCCATGCCAACCATCGCCTGCAGGATCTCGCCCTGATCGACAGCCTGACCGGGCTGGCCAACCGACGACAGTTCGATATTTACCTTGAGCAGTGCATCGAACGTGCCGCGACAACCGGCGTGCCGATGTCATTGATCATGTGCGATATCGACTACTTCAAGCGCTATAACGACACGCGCGGCCATGTCGCCGGTGATGCCTGCCTGCGTCGCATCGCCGACATCTTAAAATCGCTGGCGCAGCGCAACGGCGATGTGGTTGCCCGTTACGGCGGCGAAGAGTTTGCTTTTGTGCTGCCCGCCACTGATGCGTCTGCCGCTCTGACACTGGCTCAACGTATTCTTGCCGCCGTGCGCGCCGCCGCTCTGCCGCACGCCAGCACCGAACTGGCGGAGAAGATTGTCACGCTGAGCATTGGCGTTAGCACCTTCAGCATTGGCAGTAATGCCGACAGCCTGGTGCATGACGCTGACCAGGCGCTTTACGCCGCCAAGCGTAACGGGCGCAATCAAATCGTCACCCGTTCCCCCACTGTTGCTGCTCAGCGATAAACCGTTACGCTTATTCCTTGATCAATCAGCGTTTATTACGTCCGGTGAGCGCCTAAAATATTTTTGTAAAGATATGAGCGACATCTCAGTTATCACCTAGATTGTATGCTGCATGCGATTTGCGTGAAAATCAGGGGTATTGCAGTGTCTGAAATAAATAACAACAATCCAGCTTCTCAACCGAAGTCGGCGACGCAGTCTGTCGAGCCGCTGGTGAAGGTGATTGCGGTCGTTGCCACTTTAGGCGGACTGCTGTTTGGGTACGATACCGGCGTCATCGCTGGCGCGCTGCTGTTCATGAAGCATGATTTGCATCTCACGCCAGCCACCACCGGCATGGTCACCAGCTTCCTTATTCTCGGTTCAGCCTTTGGGGCCATCAGCGCCGGTCGCATGGCCGATCGTCTGGGACGCCGCAAGATCATTTTGATCATGGCGGTGGTGTTTTTAACCGGCTCGCTCGGCTGTGCTATGGCACCCAATGTTGAGCTGATGATCACCTTCCGCTTTATTCTCGGCTTGGCGGTAGGCGGCGCGGCGGCCATTGTGCCGGTCTATATCGCTGAAATCGTTCCGGCAAACCGTCGCTGGCAGTTTGTGACCCTGCAGGAGATGATGATCGTTTCCGGTCAGTTGATCGCCTACGTCAGCAACGCGACCATCAATGAAATTTGGGGTGGCGAAGAGACCTGGCGCTGGATGCTTGGCGTAGCCTGTGTGCCCGCCGTAGTGCTGTGGGTTGGCATGCTGTTCTTACCCGATACACCGCGCTGGTATGCCATGCATGGCCGTTTCAAAGAGGCACGCGACGTGCTGAAACGCACCCGCGACTCACGTTATGTTGAGCGCGAATTCAATAATATCCGCAGCGCGGTGAAGCCAAAGCGTGAAAAGAGCGCACAGCGTAATCGCACCATTTCCGTGTGGATGAAACGGCTGGTGGCGCTGGGCATCGGCATTGCCATGATCCAGCAGCTCTCTGGCGTTAACACCATTATGTTCTATGCGCCAACCATGCTGCAGGCAGCCGGGATGGGTACCAATGCGTCGCTGATTGCCACTATCGCTAATGGCGTTATCTCGGTGCTGATGACCTTTGTTGGGATTATGCTGCTCAGCCGTTTTGGCCGTCGTCCGCTGCTGCTTACCGGGCAAATTGGCTGTACCTGTACGCTGGTAGCGATTGGTCTGGTCACGCTGTTGATGCCGGAGACGGTTAATGGCGACCCTAACATGATCCGCTGCTGGCTGGTGCTGGCGGGCATGCTGGTGTTCCTCAGCTTCCAGCAGGCAGCGCTGTCGCCGGTCACCTGGCTGCTGCTGTCGGAAATTTTCCCGCTGAGTATTCGTGGTCGTGCAACCGGGCTGTCGGTGTTTGCGATGCAAATTACCAACTTCACCATCGCCCTGCTGTTCCCAACCATGCTGGATCACTTTGGCCTGCCGGCCTGCTTCCTGAGCTTTGCCGCTGTGGGCATCGCCGGGGGGATTTTCGTGATTCTCTGTGCGCCGGAAACCAAAGGCAAAAGCCTGGAGCAGTTGGAGAAGCATTTCCGCGAGGAACTGCAACCTTCAGCGCGCGTATAGCGAATAACCTTCAGCGCACGTATGCGGATAACCTTCTGCTCGCCTGTAGCACGTAGCCTTCAGCGCGTCGTAACGCAGTACGCGACGCGCGAATGTGCCAGTGCCAGTGCCAGTGCATCATAAGCGCACAACGGGTTATTTCAGCTTACGCACTAATGTGACGGCAGAGCTTCGGCTCTGCCGTCATCGTTTCTTACGCCACCAGCCGCAGTACCGCCAACCTTCGCAGGCAGACGTTCTGTTGCCCGCTCGCCTCTGTTGTTGTTAAACCGTCTGCACCTTTCGTCCGGTGATACGGCCTGCCAGCCGATTTTCAGGCCAGCCTCAGGGGAGAAAGGCGTCGCTGGCCCGACCGCGCCGGGGGCGAGTGCCCGATAGCAGGCAGCACGGCTGTTGTTCTTCTGCCCAGGCCTTACTGTGCCGGTTACACTTACTAACATTAATCAAATGCTTACCAAAATATTGCTCTCGCTGCATTTCCGGCGCTGGCCTATCCTTTATCCAGCTTATCTGTAACAACCCTGGCAAAAGATTAACTTTATCGTGAGCAAAAATATGGTGGTAAACAGCGTCGTCTATCGCGCCGGAAAACGGGGCGAAGAGATACAAATCGAGGATATCAGCGAGGCGATCCATGAACCGGACAATTATGTCTGGCTGGGATTGTATGAGCCTGATGAGCCCTTTATGCAGAAAATTCAGCAGGAGTTTGGGCTGCACGATCTGGCGATTGAAGATGCGCTGACCGCCCACCAGCGGCCCAAAATTGAACAATATGGCGACTCGGTTTTTATTGTGCTGAAGACCGCGCAAAAAAACGATCGCGACGAGATTCATTTTGGCGAAACCCATATTTTTGCCGGTAAAAATTTCCTGATTACCGTGCGTCACGGCGCTTCTGAAACCTATGCGCCGGTGCGCAAACGTGCCGAAGAAAATCAGGCGATGATGGCGAAAGGACCGGCTTACGCCATGTACTGCATCATCGATTTTATCGTCGATCACTATCTTGAAGTCACCGCCTCGCTCAGCGATCGCATCAATGAGATGGAAACCACCATGTTCAGCAGTGAGTTCGATCGCAGTGCAGTGCAGAACGTCTATATGCTGCGTCGTCATTTGCTGGCGCTGCGCAATGCTGCGCAGCCGGTTGACGATATCTGCCAACAGCTGATTCGGCTGCATGAAGAGCTGGTGCCCAAACCGCTGCGCGCTTATCTTCGTGACGTCCAGGACCATGCGCGCCACGCGGTCACCGATGCGGAAGATATGCGTGAAATTCTCACCAGTGCCATGCAGGTAAATCTCGCGCTGGTCTCCGTCCAGCAAAACGAAGTGGTTAAAAAAATCTCCGGCTGGGGCGGTATTTTAGTGGTGCCCACCGTGGTCTTCAGCATGTACGGCATGAACTTTGATCATATGCCGGAGCTGCATCTGCTGTATGGCTATCCGGCGGTGGTCATCTTTACCCTGCTGGCCTGTTTCTGCCTTTACCGCGGCCTGAAACGCTCCGGCTGGCTGTAAAACTCATCCGCTGCCTCTCTCTTCAGCGATGTCATCCTTATCTGGATGACATCGTCATTGTATCGGCGCTGAACGCTGATGCGCACTGCTTGCCGTCCGATGCTCTCTCTGCTTGCTGCAGATAATACCCGCCGTTTTTTTCCGCAACACCCCTTTATCCCCGTTTTCCTGCCGATTCTTTCAACCTTTCGAGACATGCCGCATTTTCGCGCTGCAACAAATGAATATGCTTATTTTCAGGTGACGCCGGTGCGCTTAACGTATTACCGTGAGTAGCAGTAAAAGTCCGGGCGTCTTTCGCTGTCTTTTACGATAAGCACTAACAGGATTAATTATCGTGTGCCTGCCTGCCGCGTCGTGCAGCCAGCACGCCTTTTGCCGCAGCCTCAGCGGCTATTACGCAGGAGCGGGCAGCCTGCTTTAAATGGAGTTAACCATGCTTTTTTCTGTTCGTTCTGTCCGTTCTCTGGCTGTTGCTACGCTGCTGTTGCCCTTTTTCGCGTCAGCGCACAATTTTGTTGTCGGCGAACGGGTCTCGCCAATGGGCATTGCCGATCGTGGTGAACTGCTGGAGCAGCAGGGCAAACTGAGTTATCAACGCTGGAACAGCGCTCAGCTGACGGGAAAGGTGCGCGTGGTGCTCTATCTGGCAGGCAGAATGTCGGCAAAAGATGAAAATAATGCGGTGATTGAAGCGATCTCTGCCGCGAAACTGCCGCATGATCGCTATCAAACCACCACCATCATTAACACCGATGATGCGATTCCGGGCAGCGCCATTTTTGTGCGTAACAGCATCGAAAGCAGTAAGAAGACCTCGCCGTGGGCGCAGTTTGTGGTCGACAGCCTTGGTGCAGGTCAGCGCGCATGGCAATTGAAGCCTGGCGGTTCCACCGTGGTGGTACTGGATAAAACCGGCGCCGTGAGGTTTGCTCAGGAAGGTGCGTTGAGTCCACAGCAGGTGCAGGAAGTCACGGCGCTGCTGCATCAGCTGGTCTCATAGCTGATTGCTTAAGCACCGCAACCTGTGCTACCACATGAACCCTGGACCTAAACCGCCCGCATTGCACCGCGGGTAGCGCTAGATTTCAGCGCTTTTCATCGGGCAGCAAAGGCAAATTTTTGATAATAATCTAACCTTATCAAAGATGAAGTTTGTCTTGCCCGAGTACAACAATCACCTGTTTCTTCTGCCAAACCTGACGGTTAAGGCATTACGTCAGCCTGTCGACACAGGCGAGGTTTGGTATCAAATGCAGCTACTGGCTTCGGTGATAGTCAATTAATTACGCCTTAACGGCAAACCCGGGACAGCAACCATGACAGCCTATGCCGAAAAATTGTTAAGCCAGGAAAGCGAACTGCGGGCATTGCGCGAGGCGATACAGGTTCGTCTCGACGAATTGCTGCCCGCCGGCGGCGAACGCGATATGGTGCGCGCCGCGATGCGCGAAGGCGCACTGGCGCCGGGCAAGCGCATTCGCCCTTTGCTGTTGATTCTGGCGGCACGCGATTTAGGCTGCGAAACGCCTCATCAGGGCCTGCTTGATCTCGCCTGCGCCATTGAGATGATTCACGCCGCCTCACTGATACTCGACGATATTCCCTGCATGGATGATGCCCTGCTGCGTCGCGGTCGGCCCACCATTCACCGCCAGTTTGGCGAGAATGTCGCTATCCTCGCCGCCGTTGCGCTGCTCAGCCATGCGTTTGGCGTGGTGGCCGCGGCAGAAGGCTTATCGAGCCAGTGCCGCAATCAGGCGGTGGCTGAACTTTCCGGTGCCGTCGGCCTGCAGGGCCTGGTGCAGGGTCAGTTTCTGGATCTGAACGAAGGCAGCAACGCGCGCAGCCCGGAAGCGATCGCTACTGCTAACGATCTCAAAACCAGCGTGTTGTTTGGCGCGACCTTACAGATGGCCGCCATTGCGGCCGATGCACCGCTGGCGGTACGCCAGAAGTTGCGCTGTTTCGCTGAGGATTTAGGCCAGGCGTTTCAGCTACTCGACGATTTGGCCGATTGCCAAAGCGGAACGGGCAAAGATCTCAACAAAGACCACGGCAAATCAACGCTGGTTGCAATGCTGGGTGCCGAAGCGGTGCATCAACGTCTGCACGAACACCTGCGCAATGCCGATGAACATTTTGCTTATGCCTGCCGTGACGGCGTGGCAACGCGACAATTTATGCATGCCTGGTTTAATCAGCAACTGGCATCATTTCGTTGATTCTTCTCTCATCGACTGACCAAAAAAGCCTTTTGTTCGACAGGATTTACCTAACGGAGAATGAATGAAGGACCCGGATCTGCTGCAACGCAAAAACGATCACCTCGATATCGTCCTTAACCCCAATCGCGCTGTGAAACAGACCACAACCGGGTTTGAACGCTGGCGGTTCGAGCATTGTGCCCTGCCGGAGCTGAATCTGGATGCCATCGATCTCAGTACGTCGCTGTGCGGACGCGCGATGCAGGCACCGATATTGATTAGCTCAATGACCGGCGGCGCAAACCGGGCGCGTGACATTAACCGTCATCTGGCTGAGGCGGCGCAAATGCTCGGCCTGGCGATGGGCGTCGGCTCGCAGCGTGTAGCCATTGAAGGCGATATGAACTGGGGACTGGACAGCGAGCTGCGTAAAATTGCGCCCGATATTCCGCTGCTGGCGAACCTCGGCGCAGCTCAGCTGCTGGGCCCGCATGGCATAAGCTATGCGCGGCAAGCCGTTGCCATGATCGATGCAGATGCGCTGATTGTGCACCTGAATCCTCTGCAGGAAGCGTTGCAAAACGGTGGCGATCGCGACTGGCGCGGCGTGCTGACGGCGATTGAGCAGGCGGTTACGACGTTGCCGGTGCCGATGATTATCAAAGAGGTCGGTGCCGGATTATCCGTGGCGGTAGCCGAACGGCTGGCGGCAGTGGGCGTCACCATGCTTGACGTCGCGGGCGCGGGTGGCACCAGCTGGGCGGCCGTTGAGGGCGAACGAGCCGACAGCGCGCGCCGTCGCGCCGTGGCTATGGCTTTTACCGGCTGGGGCATTCCTACCGCAGACGCACTGTGCGCCATTCGTGCCCGCCTGCCTGAGATGCCACTGATCGCTTCCGGCGGCATCGCCAACGGCATTGATGCGGCAAAAGCGATCCGGCTGGGCGCCAATCTGGTGGGGCAGGCCGCAGCGGTACTCGGCAGCGCTACCACCTCCACCGACGCGGTAACCGAGCATTTTCAAGTGGTTATCGATCAGCTGCGCGTGGCCTGCTTCTGTACCGGCAGCGAGAACCTCGCCGCGCTAAAACAGGCGTCGCTGGTGCCGGTCGGATGAGCCATTATGCTGTTATCGCACCACCGCTTTACAGCCATTATCAGGCGATGCAGGCACTGGCGCAGTCGCTGATTGCCCGCGGTCATCGCATTACCTTTGTTCATCAACAGGATGCGCGCCGCCTGCTCAGCGATGCGGCCATCGGCTTTATGCCGGTTGGTCACCTTAGCCATCCGCCTGGCAGCCTGGATAAAACCCTGCGCCTTGCGGCCAACCCTTCGGGCCTGTCAATTTTCCGCCTGATCAGCGACATGTCTCGCACCACCGATATGCTGTGTCGCGATTTGCCCGCTGCTTTGCGCACGCTGGCGGTAGAGGGGCTGATTGTGGATCAGATGGAAGCCGCGGGCGGTCTGGTCGCTGAGGCGCTGGGCCTGCCTTTCGTTTCGGTGGCCTGTGCGCTGCCGGTCAATCGCGAGCCGGGCATGCCACTGCCGGTGATGCCTTTTGCCTGGGGCACCAATCCACGGGCGATGAAGCTGTTTGAATCAAGCAGCCGCGTATATGACTGGATGATGCGCCGTCACGGCAAGGTTATCGCGCAGCATGCGCAGGCCTTCAACTTACCGCCGCGCCATGCGCTGCATGAGTGTCTGTCACCGCTGGCGCAGATCAGCCAGACGCCGCCTGAACTCGATTTTCCCCGGCAGGCTTTACCGGATCATTTTCATGCTGTTGGCCCGCTGCGCGCAGAAAAAAGCGGCCAGCCTCTGGCGTTGCCGTGGCCGATCGACAACCAGCGCCCCTTTGTTTTTGCCTCGCTGGGCACCTTGCAGGGTCATCGTTTTCGCCTCTTCTCTACCATCGCGCGCGCCTGCCGTTCGCTGGACGTGCAGCTACTGATTGCCCATTGTGGCGGCCTTGATGCGGCGCAAAGTGAACAACTAAAAAACAGCGGTGCCACTTTCGTGACCGATTTTGCCGATCAGCGCAGCGTATTGCAGCAGGCGCAGGCGGTAATCACGCACGGCGGATTGAATACCGTGGTCGATGCCATTGCCAGCGCTACGCCAATTTTGGCCATTCCCATCGCATTTGATCAGCCGGGCGTTGCCGCGCGCGTTGCCTGGCACGGATTGGGCCGTCGCGTCTCGCGCTTTGCCAGCGCCGATAAGCTGGCGGGCCACCTGCAAAGCCTGCTCAGCGATGCCGCATTTGCACAGCGGCTGTCTGCCCTGCAACCGGCGCTGCAGCAGGCTGGCGGCGCACAGCGAGCAGCGATGATTGTTGAACAGGCATTGGGCCAGCATCCACAGCGGGCAGCATCATGAATAAGATATGGGATGTGATTCTGGTTGGCGGCGGCCTGGCCAACGGCCTGATTGCCTGGCGGCTTAAACAGTGCCAGCCGCAGCTCGACGTGCTGTTGCTGGAAGCGGGCTCAGCACCGGGCGGCAACCATACCTGGAGCTTTCATCATCAGGATCTCAGCGAGGCTCAGCATGCCTGGCTTGCGCCTTTTGTTGCACACCGCTGGGATGGCTATGAGGTGCGCTTTCCGGTGCTGAATCGTACGCTGCCCGGCGGCTATCTGAGTATTACCTCCGAGCGCTTTGCCGAGGTCATCAGCGCGGCGCTGGGCGATCGGTTGCGTACCCACAGCGAGGCGATTGCCGTCGCACCCGATTGTGTTCAGCTGCGCAGTGGCGACACGTTACATGCACGTGCGGTGATTGATGGCCGTGGCTATCAGCCTGGGCCGCACCTCGCCGTTGGCTCCCAGGCCTTTGTCGGCCAGGAATGGCAGCTGGCGCAGCCGCACGGTCTGGTGCGTCCAATATTGATGGATGCCACGGTAGATCAGCAGGAGGGTTATCGCTTCGTCTATACCCTGCCGCTGTCGCGAGACAGCCTGCTGATTGAAGATACACACTATATTGACCGCTCCGCGCTGGATGCAGATCGCTCACGACAGAACATCGCCGATTATGCGCTGAGCCAGGGTTGGCAGCTGCGCACCCTGCAGCGTGAAGAACAGGGCAGCCTGCCGATCACCCTGGCGGGTCAGCATGACGCCTTCTGGCAGCAGGCACAGGGCCAGCCACGCAGCGGTTTGCGTGCCGGACTGTTCCACGCTACCACCGGCTATTCTCTGCCGCTGGCCGCCACGCTGGCCGATACCATTGCCGCACAGTCCGCGGTCGATCACGCCGCGCTGTTTACTCTTATCCGCGGCGTTGCTGGTGATCAATGGCGCCGTCAACGCTTCTTCCGCATGCTTAACCGCATGCTGTTTCTGGCCGGACGGCCCGAGCAGCGTTGGCAGGTGATGCAACGATTTTATGGACTCAACGATAGGCTGATTGCCCGTTTTTACGCGGGTCAGCTAACGTTAACCGATATGGCACGGATTCTGACCGGTAAGCCACCGGTTCCGGTGCGCGAAGCGTTACGCGCCGTGCTTAAGCAAACTCCCCGGCTGCGAGCCTTTTAATGAAAAAAAATATTGTAATTGGTGCCGGTTTCGGTGGCCTCGCCCTGGCTATTCGCCTGCAGGCCGCCGGTATTCCCACGCTGCTGCTTGAGCAGCGCGATAAGCCCGGCGGACGTGCTTACGTCTATGAAGATCAGGGCTTTATTTTTGATGCTGGCCCAACGGTGATTACCGATCCCAGCGCCATCGAGGAGCTGTTTACCCTGGCAGGCAAAAATCTCGCCGACTACGTTGAGCTGATGCCGGTAAAACCGTTTTATCGCCTGTGCTGGGAAGATGGCAAGGTGCTGAATTATGACAACGATCAGCCGCGCCTTGAGGAACAGATCCACCAATTTAATCCGCGCGACGTCGAAGGCTATCAGCAGTTTCTCGCCTATTCTCAGGCGGTGTTCCGCGAAGGCTACCTGAAGCTTGGCACGGTGCCGTTCCTCTCTTTCCGCGACATGATGCGCGCCGGGCCACAGCTGGCACGCTTGCAGGCGTGGCGCAGCGTCTACAGCATGGTGTCGAAATTTATCGAAGATGAGCACCTGCGCCAGGCGTTTTCGTTTCATTCGTTACTGGTGGGCGGCAATCCTTTTGCGACCTCCTCAATCTATACGCTGATCCATGCGCTGGAGCGTGAATGGGGCGTCTGGTTCCCACGCGGCGGCACCGGTGCGCTGGTGCAGGGCATGGTTAAACTGTTTGAGGATCTGGGCGGCGAGCTGATCCTCAATGCGAAAGTAGAGCGGCTGGAAACCGAAGGTGAAAAGATCAGCGCGGTCACGCTGGCGGACGGACGCCATTTCCCCGCTTCGGCGGTGGCGTCCAATGCGGACGTGGTGCACACCTATGAAAAGTTACTCGGCCATCATCCGGTGGGCGTCAGCCGTGCCACCAGCCTGAAGAAGAAACGCATGAGCAACTCGTTGTTTGTGCTCTATTTTGGCCTGAATCACCACCATTCGCAGCTGGCACACCATACGGTGTGCTTTGGTGCACGCTATCAGGCGCTGATTCATGAAATCTTCAACAGCGACGCGTTAGCCGACGATTTCTCGCTTTATCTGCATGCGCCCTGCGTTACCGACCCGTCGCTGGCACCTGAAGGCTGCGCCAGCTATTACGTGCTGGCACCGGTGCCGCATCTGGGCACCGCCGATCTCGACTGGGACGTTGAAGGTCCGCGCCTGCGCGATCGCATTTTTGAATACCTTGAAGAGCGCTATATGCCCGGCCTGCGCGATCAGCTGATGACGCATCGCATGTTTACGCCGTTTGATTTCCGCGATGAGCTAGGTGCGCATCTGGGTTCCGCGTTCTCTGTGGAGCCGATCCTGACGCAGAGCGCCTGGTTCCGCCCGCATAACCGTGACAGCCGCATTCCCAATCTCTATCTGGTGGGTGCTGGCACTCATCCCGGCGCCGGTATTCCTGGCGTGATCGGCTCGGCGAAAGCCACCGCAGGCCTGATGGTAGAGGATCAAAAATGAATCAGCCGCTGCTGAATCACGCGACACAAACCATGGCGGCGGGCTCAAAAAGTTTTGCCACCGCCTCGAAGCTGTTTGATGCCAGCACGCGGCGCAGCGCTCTGATGCTTTACGCCTGGTGCCGTCACTGTGATGACGTCATTGACGGTCAGGAATTAGGTTTTGCCGCGCCGGTGGTGAGCATCAGCAACGCTGAACAGCGGCTGGCCAAACTGCAAAGCCAGACTCGTCAGGCTTACGCGGGCGCGCCGATGGATGAACCGGCATTCGCCGCGTTTCAGGAGGTGGTGCTGGCGCATGACATTCCGCAACAGCAGGCGTTTGATCACCTTGAAGGCTACGCCATGGACGTGCGCGATGAGGCCTATCTCAATTTCGACGACACACTGCGCTATTGCTATCACGTCGCAGGCGTAGTTGGTCTCATGATGGCGCGGGTGATGGGCGTACGCGACGAGGCGGTGTTGGATCGGGCATGTGATTTGGGCCTGGCATTTCAGTTGACCAATATTGCCCGCGACATCGTTGAAGATGCCCAGGCTGGCCGCTGTTATTTACCGGCTGACTGGCTGGCCGAAGAGGGATTAACGCCCGCCACCCTGGCAGACGAGGCGAACCGTCCGGCACTGGCGCGGCTGGCAACGCGATTGATTAACGCCGCAGAGCCCTATTACGATTCGGCGCGTGCCGGATTACCTGGCCTGCCGCTGCGTTGCGCCTGGGCCATCGCCACCGCGCGCGGGGTTTATCGTGAAATTGGTATCAAAGTGCAGCGCGCAGGCAGCGATGCCTGGCAACGGCGGCAGGGCACCAGCAAAATGGAGAAGCTGGGCCTGCTGATCAGCGGTGCGGGGATGGCGGTGACTTCTCGCGTGCGGTCGCCGACGCCGCGTCCTGCTGGCCTCTGGCAGCGCCCGCGCTAGCACCGGCTCGTGCGCGCCGACGTCCATGGCGCTGGCGCAGCGTCGCCTGCAGTTTCTCAACCGGCGGCGCATAGAGAAAACCAAACGACACACAATCTTCCTTGCCACGCACCGCATGATGTAAGCGGTGCGCCATATACAGACGCTTAAGGTAGCCACGGCGCGGCACGTAGCGAAACGGCCAGCGCTGATGCACCAGTCCGTCGTGGACGATAAAATAAAGCAGGCCGTACAGCGTCATGCCAGCACCAATCCACTGCAGCGGCCAGTAGCCTGCCGTTCCGGCGGCGATCAGCGCAATGGCCAGCCCGGCAAACAGCACCGCATACATATCGTTGAGTTCAAACCAGCCGGTGCGCGGTTCATGGTGCGAGTGGTGCCAGTTCCAGCCCCAGCCGTGCATGATGTACCTGTGTGAAAAGGCTGCTATCAGTTCCATAGCAGCAACGGTTGAAAGGACGATCAAGGTGTTCCACAGCACAAGCATAGTTAATCCCGGATTCTAATAGGGTAAGGTCAGACCGAGCCAATGAGAAACGTTAACATCGCCAGACTGCCGGGCAAAGTATAAACGCTATTTATTGCACTGTATAAAGATGGCGAATAATTCGGCACGGATTGCGGCACGCTTTCCACGCCCCAAAAGAAAAACCCGCACGAGGCGGGTTTGATCGGGGTTGAATGAACTCAGCTGCGACGCGCGTGGGCGAAGCGCAGAATCAACATACCGAAAATTGCCGCGGCGATTGATCCCGCCAGCACACCAATTTTCACCTCATCCACCAGCAGTGGCGCATGCGCAAATGCCAGGTTGCCGATAAACAGGCTCATGGTAAACCCAATACCGCACAGTACGGCCACGCCGTAGAGCTGCAGCCAGCTGCTGTTGTCCGGCTTTTTCGCCAGGCCGGTGACAATAGCCAGTAATGACAGACCAAACACACCGATCTGCTTGCCAAAAAACAGTCCCAGCGCCACGCCAATAGGCACCGGTGCGGTTAAATCGTCCAGCGTCATGCCGCCCAGCGCCACGCCCGCGTTGGCAAAACCAAACAGCGGCAGCACGATAAAGGTGACCCACGGCCCCAGCGCATGCTCAAGTTTTTCCAGCGGCGAGGTTTCATCTTCACCACCTTTTAACGGGATAAACAGCGCCAGCAGAATGCCTGCGATGGTAGCGTGCACGCCCGACTGCAGCATAAAGAACCACAGCACCACGCCGACCACCAGATAAGGCAGCAGGCGCTTCACGCCCATGCGGTTCATGATCGCCAGCAGCACAACCATCGCAGCGGCACCGGCCAGCATGGTCAGAGCGATATCACTGGTATAAAACAGCGCGATAATAATCACCGCACCCATGTCATCCAGGATAGCCAGCGCGGAGAGAAAGATTTTCAGCGACAGCGGAACGCGATCGCCCAGCAGCGCCAGCACGCCCAGCGCAAAAGCAATATCGGTAGCGGTGGGAATCGCCCAGCCTGAGAGCGTTTCCGGATTGCCGCTGTTAAACGCATAAAAGAACAGCGCCGGTACCGCCATGCCGCCTGCCGCCGCAAAGCCGGGCAGCGCACGCTGGCTCCAGCTCGCCAGCTGGCCCATAAGCAGTTCACGTTTGATATCCAGCCCGACCAGCAGGAAGAATATCGCCATCAGCGCGTCGTTGATCCAGTGCTCAACGGAAAGCCCTGCGGTTTTCCACACCAGCAACGCCTTATAGCTTTCGCCCCAGGCAGAGTTGGCAATGATAATCGCCGCGGCGGAGGCGAGGATCAGCACAATACCGCCGGCCATGGGTGAGGAAAAGAAAGCCGCAAACGCGCGGGTAATCACAATCGGTGCTTTTTTAATGCTGTTTCCAGCCATATCGCCTCCCTGAGGGCTGTTCGGTTCACATCAGTGATGGACGTAAGTGCTTTGCGACGCCTGCCGCAGCTGCAACTTTAACTGTCAACAGGCGGGCATACCAGTATTGGGACAGAGGGCGTAACAACGCAGGGCGACGCAGCAACAGAAAAGCTTAATGTTGATGCTTATGACGACGACAGCGCTCCGAGCAGTAGCGCACCTCGTCCCAGCATCGTTCCCATTTCTTGCGCCAGGTGAACGGCAGCCCACACACAACGCAGGTTTTCACCGGAAGCTCGCTCTTTTTCACCCGTTTCTCCGTAATGGATCGTTTTAACGGCGCCGCGATAAGCCAGCCGTTATGCCACCTTTAGCCTGGCACAACCTCACAGCGCCTGCGCACAGGCCCATGCCGAGCTCCATGCCCACTGGAAGTTATAGCCGCCGAGCCAGCCGGTGACATCCACCACTTCGCCAATAAAATAGAGCCCCGGCACCTGCCGCGCCTCCATGGTTTTAGAAGAGAGCTGCGTGGTGTCGACGCCGCCGAGCGTCACTTCAGCGGTACGATAGCCTTCCGTGCCGTTAGGCTGTACGCGCCAGTTATGGAGAGTATGTACTAACTCACTCTGCTGTTTAGCATTCAGCTGCTTTAGTGTTACATCGGGCACGATCGCCAGGGTTTGCAGCACTTCCACCAGCCGTTTCGGCAACACCTTCGCCAGGCTATTTTTCAGGCTGAGATTGGGATGCGCCTCGCGCTGGACGGTGAGAAACGCGCCCAGTTCGGTGGTCGGTGATAAATTGATGGCCAGCTGCTCGCCGGGCAGCCAGTAACTGGAAATCTGCAGAATCGCTGGACCGGAAAGGCCGCGATGGGTAAACAGCAGCGCTTCTTTAAACAGCGTGCCATCTTCGGCCTCCACGGTAGCAGGCAGCGCCACGCCAGAGAGATTTTGTAGCTGATCGAGCAGCGGCTTATGCAGCGTAAACGGCACCAGCCCGGCGCGCGTTGGGAACACAGAAAGGCCAAACTGCTCGGCAATTTTATAGCCCAGCGGCGACGCGCCAAGGCCCGGCATTGATAAGCCACCGCTCGCCACCACAAGTTTGCGAGCACTAACTTCTGTACCATTGAGGCTCACTCTGTAGCCCTGATCATCGCGCGTAATGGCACCCACCTCGGTGCGCAGGCGCAGCGTTACCCGGCCCTGCTCACACTCCTTAACCAGCAGATCCACCATCTGCTGTGCAGAATCGTCGCAAAACAGCTGACCCAGGGTTTTCTCGTGGTAGGCGATGCCGTGTTTTGCGACCAGCTCGATAAAATCCCATTGGGTATAGCGTGCCAGCGCCGACTTACAGAAATGCGGATTGTGCGAGAGATAGGCCGCAGGCTCGATATACATGTTGGTAAAATTGCAGCGGCCGCCGCCGGACATCAGAATTTTACGCCCTGGTTTTTTACCGTTATCCACCAGCAGCACGTTCAGGCCACGCTGCCCCGCCTGGGCGGCGCAAAACAACCCAGCGGCGCCTGCGCCAATGATAATAACGTCAAACTGTTCCACGATGGCTCCCGGCCCGTTTTTTACGAAAGGCGCTGATTGTAGAGAGATGGCACATGATGTGCCAGCGTCATCAGAATCGCATAAATGTGTCATAATGTAACAGGCTAATAGTATTCACTTTTTTAATGAACAGCTGGCCTTTGTTGCACGGCGATGTCAAAAAAAGTCTATATTTTCCTTTCCCATCACGCGCTTTGTCGCTGATAATGCGCCGCGTTCATGTCCTCCAAAATGGCGTAACATTTATGCTACATCTGTTTGCTGGTCTCGATTACACTACCGGCCTGTTACTGGTTCTTGCTCTGCTGTTTGTATTGTTTTATGAGGCAATCAACGGCTTCCATGATACCGCTAACGCGGTGGCGACTGTGATCTATACGCGAGCAATGCGTGCGCAGCTGGCCGTCGTCATGGCGGGTGTCTTCAATTTCTTTGGCGTGCTGTTGGGTGGCTTGAGCGTGGCGTATGCCATTGTGCATATGTTGCCCACCGATTTGCTATTGAATGTCGGTTCGGCGCATGGCCTGGCGATGGTGTTCTCCATGCTGTTGGCCGCTATCATCTGGAACCTGGGTACCTGGTATCTCGGTTTGCCTGCATCAAGTTCGCATACGTTAATCGGCGCCATTATCGGCATCGGCCTGACGAATGCATTGATGACCGGCTCTTCCGTGGTAGATGCGCTGAATATTCCTAAAGTTATCAATATCTTTGCTTCGCTGATTCTCTCGCCGATTGTTGGCCTGATCATCGCTGGCGGCCTGATCTTCCTGCTGCGCCGCTACTGGAGCAATACCAAAAAACGTTCGCGTATCCATATGACGCCAGCTGACCGTGAAAAGATCGATGGCAAGAAAAAGCCACCGTTCTGGACCCGTATTGCGCTGATCGTTTCGGCCATTGGCGTCAGCTATTCGCATGGCGCTAACGATGGTCAGAAAGGCATTGGCCTGATTATGCTGGTGTTAATTGGCGTTGCGCCTGCGGGCTTCGTGGTTAACATGAACGCTTCTGGCTATGACATCACGCGTACCCGCGATGCGGTTAACCACCTGCAGCAATATTATCAGCAGCACGATCAGGCACTGACGCACATTATTGCGATGGCGCCACCTGCGGTACCGACGCCGGAAGAGATTCCGTCTGGTCCACAGGAGTTTCATTGTGACAGCGCCCGCGCGCTGGTTGCGGTGCAACGTGCGCAAGGCCTGCTGACCAATCTGCAAAGCTACGATCAGCTGTCAGTTGATCAGCGCAGTCAGATGCGTCGTTTGCTGCTGTGCATCTCCGATACGGCGGACAAAGCCGCTAAGCTGCCGGAAACCAGCCCGGACGATCGCCGCTTCCTCAATAAGCTGAAAAGCGATTTGTTGAGCAGCATCGAATATGCGCCGATCTGGATTATCGTGGCGGTTGCGCTGGCGTTAGGCACAGGCACCATGATTGGCTGGCGTCGTGTGGCGACCACCATCGGTGAAAAAATCGGTAAGAAAGGCATGACCTATGCGCAGGGCATGTCGGCTCAGGTCACTGCCGCGCTGTCGATTGGCGTCGCCAGTTACACCGGTATGCCAGTTTCAACCACGCACATTCTCTCCTCTTCGGTGGCGGGAACCATGCTGGTTGATGGCGGTGGCTTGCAGAGCCGTACCATTAAGAATATCGCGATGGCATGGATCTTTACCCTGCCGGTTTGTATCGTGCTGTCCGGTTCACTTTACTGGATTGCGCTCAAGCTGATTTAATCGCGCCGGGCGTTTCCCTCACTCATCGGGTGAGGGAAACCCTGCTTCTCCCCCGCTTCGCCCTGCTCTGCCGCTTTCCTCACGCTCACCTAATGCCAGATCGCCAGAGCAATCAGGCTGACAAATACCAGGCCGCATAGCGCGCTAGTCAGCAAGAACTGCCGACGCACCCGCTCACAGCGACGAATAAACTCTTCATCATGATGATCGCGGTAACGCTGCGCCCAGATATAGCGCACCAGCCGTACCTGCTTACTCGGCTGCCCATGAGAGGTGAAAAATCCGGCGCCATCAACATATTGATACAGCAAAGGATCGCACCCGCGCAGCACGAATAAGAGCGCGCGCAGAGAGGAGAAATAACGTGCCATGTTAATTAAGCAAATTACACATAAAGCCCAGAAAAGCGCGATGGTGCTGATCATCTGTTTCCTCCCAACTCGACTCGCGGGAACGCAAAAGGCGACTGACGCCTTTCCTGTCAGAACAATAAAGTGAATGCTGAGAAAGCAGCTATCCGAGCCGGTAAAGCGATCCTGTTACTAGTTTAGGAGATTAAAAGAAAAACTTTCCAGCAATGATTCTGACTGGCCGCAAAAAGTTACCGAATAGCGGACGATCGATATCGCATTCAGCGCTGCTTCGCTCAGCATCCGTTAACATTTGGCGCTATACTGGAGGTCATAATTAAGGCGCAGGTGAAGGGCGCCGCTGCGCACCAGGCCGATCCCGGCGGCTCAACCTGCTGGTTCGTCATGGAAAACAGATGATGGTGATGGAGCAAACTTACCTGCTAACCTAATCGCGCCTCTAACGGAAGGAGTTGTATCATGGCTTATAAACATATCCTGATTGCGGTCGATCTTTCCCCGGAAAGTAAGCTGCTGGTCGATAAAGCGGTCTCACTGGCACGCCCTTACGATGCCAAAGTGTCACTGATTCATGTGGATGTGAACTATTCCGACCTCTATACCGGGCTGATTGACGTCAACCTCGGTGACATGCAAAAGCGCATCTCTGAAGAGACGCACAATGCGCTAACCGAACTGTCGCAGAGCGCCGGATATCCACTCAGCGAAACGCTGAGCGGCAGCGGTGATCTCGGCCAGGTGCTGGTTGAAGCGATCAAAAAGTACGATATCGATTTGGTGGTCTGCGGCCATCATCAGGATTTCTGGAGCAAGCTGATGTCCTCAGCACGCCAGCTGATCAACACCGTCCATATCGACATGCTGATTGTGCCGCTGAGCGATGAAGACGACGACAACGAGTAAGGCTCGCCGTTTCCGCCAGCAAAAAGGCGCTCAGTGAGCGCCTTTTTTTATGGGTTTTCCACCAGTGGCGGATAGATATCAAAACGGTGGCTTTTGGTCTCCACCGCTGACTGCGTGGCGATGCCCGCCAGCGGCGGCGCATAGTCAGGCCGCTTCACCACGATGCGTTTTTTCGCCAGCCGACGTGCGGGTTCCAGCAGACCATCGGCGTCATCATCAGCGCCAACCAGCGTCTGAAAAACGCGCATCTCTTTCTTCACCATCGCGCTTTTCTGCCGGTGTGGATACATCGGATCGAGATAGACCACGTCTGGTTTAGGCTGCAACGTTGCCAGCGCCGCCAGGCTTGAAGCGTGCAACAGCGTCAACCGATCGCGCAGCCAGCCACCAATCTCAGCATCGCGATAGCCGCGCGACAGGCCGTCGTCCAGCAAAGCGGCCACCACCGGATGCCGCTCCAGCATGCGCACCCGGCAACCCAGCGCCGCCAGCACAAAGGCGTCGCGGCCCAGGCCCGCAGTGGCGTCAACCACGTCGGGCAAATAGTTACCTTTGATGCCGACCGCTTTTGCGACCGCTTCGCCACGTCCGCCGCCAAAGCGCCGCCGGTGTGCCATCGCGCCAGAAACAAAGTCGACATAGATGCCGCCAAGCTTTGGCTCGTCGCGTTTGCGCAGTTCCAGCCGCTCAGTCGTCATCACCAGCGCCATCATGGCGTTCTCATCGTGCTCCAGCTGCCAGCGGCTCGCTAAAACAGATAAGGCGCCGTCTCCGGCGCCCGATTCATCTATCAAACAGATTTTCACCCGAAGCGTTATCCTTCGATGCCGTAATGATCCAGCATGGCATCGAGCTGCGGCTCACGACCACGGAAGCGTTTAAACAGCTCCATTGGCTCTTCGGAACCGCCGCGCGTCAGGATGTTATCGAGGAACGACTGACCGGTTTCGCGGTTGAAAATGCCCTCTTCGCGGAAGCGGGAGTAAGCATCTGCCGCCAGCACGTCGGCCCAGAGATAACTGTAGTAACCCGCCGCGTAACCACCGGCAAAGATGTGGCTGAACGCGTGTGGGAAACGGCCCCATTCCGGGCTCGGTACCACGGCCACCAGCTTCTTGATCGCTTTCAGCATCTCCAGAATCTGCGCGCCTTTTGCCGGATCGAACTCGGCATGCAGGCGGAAATCAAACAGGCCGAACTCCAGCTGACGCAGGATAAACAGCGCCGCCTGGTAGTTTTTCGCCGCCAGCATTTTGTCGAGCAGCGCCTGTGGCAATGGCTCGCCGGTTTCGTAATGACCGGAGATAAAGGCCAGCGCTTCTGGCTCCCAGCACCAGTTCTCCATGAACTGGCTTGGCAGCTCAACCGCATCCCACGGCACACCGCTGATGCCAGAGACGCCCGGCGTGTCGATGCCGGTCAGCATATGATGTAGGCCATGACCAAACTCATGGAACAGCGTGGTGACTTCATCGTGGGTGAACAGCGCCGGTTTGCCGTTCAGCGGACGATTGAAGTTACAGGTTAAGTAGGCGACCGGCTTTTGCAGCGAGCCGTCAGCCAGGCGCATCATGCCAACGCAGTCATCCATCCACGCGCCACCGCGTTTGTTTTCACGGGCGTAGAGATCGAGATAGAAGCTGCCGCGCAGCTCGCCGCTCTCATCAAACAGGTCGAAGAAACGCACGTCAGGATGATAAACATCGACATCTTTGCGCTCTTTCGCGGTGATGCCATAAATGCGTTTCACCACTTCAAACAGGCCGTTTACCGCGCGCTCTTCCGGGAAGTAAGGTCGCAGCTGCTCATCACTGATGGTGTAGAGATGCTGTTTCTGTTTTTCGCCGTAATAGGTCAGATCCCACGGCTGCAGCTCACTGATGCCGTGCTCTTTTTGCGCAAAGGCCTGTAGCTGAGCCAGCTCTTTCTCCGCCTGTGGACGGGCACGCTTTGCCAGGTCGGTCAGAAAATCGGTCACCTGCGCCGGATTTTCCGCCATTTTGGTCGCCAGCGATTTGTCGGCGTAGGAGTCGAAGCCCAGCAGCTGTGCCAGCTCATGACGCAGCGCCAGCTCTTCCGCCATTACTTCACTGTTATCCCACTTACCGGCATTGGGTCCTTGATCCGAGGCGCGCGTCGCATAGGCGCGGTACATCTCTTCACGCAGCGCCTGGTTGTCGCAGTAGGTCATCACCGGCAGATAGCTGGGAATATCCAGCGTCAGCAGCCAGCCCTGTTGTTCTTTCGCTTCGGCCTGCGCCTTCGCCGCATCCAGCGCGCTTTCTGGCATGCCGGAGAGTTCACTAACGTCGGTGATCAGCTTGCTCCAGCCCATGGTCGCATCCAGCACATTATTGCTGTAAGTCGAACCCAGTTCAGACAGGCGCGCGGCGATTTCGCCATAGCGTTTTTGTTTCTCTTTCGACAGGCCGATGCCCGAAAGCTCAAAATCGCGCAGGGCATTATCCACCGCTTTTTTCTGCGCCAGGCTCAGCGTCGCGTAATGCTCGCCCTCTTTCAGATTGCGATACGCCTGATACAGCCCTTCGTGCTGGCCCACCCAGGTGCCATATTCTGACAGCAGCGGCAGCGTTTGTTCGTAGACTTCACGCAGCTCCGGGCTGTTTTTTACCGAATTAAGGTGGCTTACCGGTGAGAAAATACGTCCCAGGCGATCGTCGACTTCAGCCAGCGGCTGAACCAGATTATCCCAGGTATAAGGAGCGCCCTGCGCCACCACTTTTTCAACCATCTGGCGACACTCATCCAGCGCAGCGGTGACCGCAGGCACAACGTGTTCAGGCTTGATGGCAGAAAAAGGGGGAAGCGTAAATGATTGGAGTAACGGATTGGTCATAGCGCAGTCCTTGTTAAGAGTGAATGAGCACGTGCAACACGCGCAATCTCTTTAACATGCGGCTAACCAGGGCGAAAATCAATGGCTGACGGGCGAACAACCCTGCTCACTGGTTACTTAATCGACAGGATATAATGAATAAGCTCATAAGGCGCGATCCACGCCGGTAACGGCTCGCGATCGGCGATATCTTTTGCCAGCGCCCAACCTTCAACGCCGCCGCCTTTGCCTGTCAGCGACATCGCCTCATACATTAACGCGGGCAACTGTGCATTGAAGGTGACATTATCATCGCTAAAATCATTAATGATTTTATCATCCCGCGTTTTGACTATTACCTGAACCGCCACCTTTTGTTCAGGCTGCAACCGGTTATTCACTGAATAACGAGTGAACCAGCGGATGCCGTGAGTGTTGCTGATCGGCTGCTGACCCACAGTTTGTTTATCCAGCTGCTGATAAGCCGCTGTTATTTTCTCAGGAAGCATCTGGCTAACCCGTTTTTCCAGCGCCTGAAAGCGCGTTGCCGTTTCATGACTGCTCAACGCCGATGTCATCTGTAAACCTGACAAAATACCCTGACCCAATTGATCCCTGTCGAGAGTAATCCCCGCATCATCAATAAGCTTGAGTTGCCCCTGAGCGTTGGCCGCGATCGATTGTCCCAGGCTGTAGCTGTCACGCTGAATATCACTCTGCGGATCGGCAACTTTGCGCTTTGCGGAAGGGGTACTGCGCTTCAGGCTGGCAATCATTGCCTGTTGCTGCTTAATCACCTGCTGTTGCGTTGCAATCTGTTTTTTTAGCGCTGCCAGTTCGCCTGCAACCGCTTTATTGTTGGCGGCGGGCGGATTGGTGACGCGAGCCGGCTGATTAATTAAGGGTTGCTGAGAAGAAAGTTGCCGGGAACTCTGACCAAACACCTCTAATAACGCCTGATCATCAGATTGTGCCTGCGCGAAACCAGGCAGCATGATGCCAATAAAGAGATATCCGCGAGCAAGAGCAGATAGCGACATTATTTTTTCATCCTGGTATAAAACCGATAAGCAAGTGGCGAAATAAGCCAGCCGGAAAGAAATAAAAATAAGCCTGTCATCAGGAACAGGCTTATTTTAACGCGATGATTAGCTCTGACGGATAATAAGCTGGGTCAGGCGCGTTTTAATGCGGAAACAGAGTTCACGAATCTGGAACTGGTAGCGCGGCATGGCCAGATCGTTGATATCGCTGCTAATTCCGCCTTTGATTTGCAAATATTTATTGGTCTGCGCCCCCACTTTCTGGAATTCAGCCAGATAGGCATCGTAGGACGCTTTGCTGTATGACTGCATGGCGTCCAGCTCTTTGCGGCATTCCTGAATACGCGCCGTGTTGCCATCGGCCGCCGGTGCAGCAGACTGCACCGGTGCGAAGGTATCCGCAGACTGAGCCGGCACAAACGCGCCGCTATCCTGGTCAGCAGGTGCCATCGAATTCTGCTGGGTCTGATCTATCTGCGGTGGCGGCGGTGTAACCAGACTGTGCGTCGGTTGTTTGCTGGCACAGCCCGCCAGTAATAACGCGCCGATCGCAAGAAGACCCGATTGTTTCAACATTTTTTCACCCATTCTGTTTTTTATCATGCGCCGTGTCGTTGCCGGTCAGGCAGGCCAGTTGCGCGGCAATGACAGTTATCGCCACTATCAGCCGGCATTCTTAAAGGTAAAACCTAAGACAGGGGGCTAAGTTACTTAAATTCCGGACATAATTCGAGCGGTAAATAATACAGTATGGAATTAAGTCATTCTACTTCGTTCAGAGCGACAGCGAAGCGCGAAACTTAAATGCGCGTTATCTCCCGATTCTTGCCAGCATTTCCGAACGCAGATCGTTATACTGGCCGCATGTACGCCGTTCTGGCGTAACCGTATTGCCACCTTGATTATCGGAAGTCTTCTTCATGCTGAGTTATCGCCACAGTTACCACGCCGGCAACCACGCCGACGTGCTCAAGCACACCGTGCAAAGCCTGATTATTACCGCACTGAAAGAGAAGGATAAACCTTTCCTTTACCTCGATACCCATGCGGGCGCGGGCCGCTATCTGCTCAACAGCCCACACGCTGAGCGCACCGGTGAATACCATGAAGGGATTGCGCGCATCTGGCAGCAGCCCGATGCACCGGCGCTGCTGACGCCCTATATCAACAGCGTGAAGGATCTGAATCCCGGTGGCAATCTGCGTTACTACCCGGGTTCGCCGCTGATCGCGCGTTATCTGCTGCGTGAAATGGATAAGCTGCATATGACCGAACTGCACTCCAGCGATTATCCGATGCTGCGCAACGAGTTCCAGAAAGACAGCCGTGCGCGCACCGAACGTGCTGATGGTTATCAGCAGTTGAAATCGAAGCTGCCGCCGCTGTCGCGTCGCGGTTTTATTCTGATCGATCCGCCTTATGAGATGAAAAGCGATTATCAGGCGGTAGTGAAAGGCATTCATGAAGGCCACAAGCGTTTTGGTACCGGCGTGTTTGCGCTCTGGTATCCGGTGGTGCTGCGCCAGCAAATTAAACGCATGCTGGCTGAACTGCAGGCCACCGGCATTCGCAATATCCTGCAAATTGAGCTGGCGGTGCGCCCTGACAGCGATCAGCGCGGCATGACCGCTTCCGGCATGATTGTGATCAATCCGCCGTGGAAGCTGGAACAGCAGATGCGCGACGTCCTGCCGTGGCTGCACAAAACGCTGGTGCCAGCTGGCACTGGCCACGCGGTGGTCAACGTGATCGTGCCGGAATAACCGGCAGCTAAATATCAAATACCGCAAAATCGCGCGCCAGCTCGGTGTTGGGAAACACCGACTGGCATTCCGCCAGCAGTAACGCCATCTGTTGAAAGCTGTAGCGCGAGCTGAAATGGGTGGCGATCAGCCGTTTCGCCCCCGCCTCTTTTGCCACCGTCGCCGTCTGTATGGTCGTTGAATGGCCACGGCTATTGGCCTTCTCTGCCATCGCGTGCTCCAGCGTGGTTTCATGCACCATCACATCCACATTCGCCGCCAGCGCCAGCGCATCCGGCGTAGGACCGGTATCGCCAAAAATGGCGATCGCCTTGCCCGGCGTGGCGGGGCCAAGATAGGCGCTGCCATCCACCACGCGGCCATCCTTCAGCGTCACCGTTTCGCCGCGTTTCAAACGCTGCATCCACCAGCCGCTCGGTATGCCATCGGCTTTTAACTTTTCTGCATCGAGCCAGCCCGGCTTGTCGTGCTGCTGAATGCGATAACCGTAGCATTCGATCACATGCGCCATCGGATAAGCGGTCACGGTGAATTCCCCATCGTCCAGCACCGGCCCGGCACCAATTTCATGAATGGTCATGGGAAAGGTGACAAACGAGCCGCTGAGCCGCAGCGCGGTTTCCACAAACTCCTGAATGCCCGGCGGACCGTAAATCGCCAGCGGCGTCATCGAGCCGCCCATCGAGCGGCTGGTCAGTAAACCCGGCAGGCCAAACACGTGATCGCCGTGCAGGTGCGTAATAAAGATTTTTTCCAGCTTGCCCGGCTTTAGCGCGCTGCGCATATATTGATGCTGCGTCGCCTCGCCGCAGTCAAACAGCCAGGTATCGCCGCGCTGCGAAAACGTGAGCGCAATGGCGGTAACGTTCCTTTGCAGGCTGGGCGTGCCCGCGCAGGTTCCAAGAAAAGTCAGTTGCATAAGTGTCCTGATAATGATGTTCAATGGCAGACGAGCGCGGCGCGTCCCGACCCTATTACAATCATAGATGCAAACTTTGCGGCAATTCACCGACACGCGTTACACTCTACTCCTAATTTTAGAGACTGATGGACAGGCGAAATGACCAGACATTATGACTACCTTGCGATTGGCGGCGGCAGCGGCGGTATTGCTTCAATTAACCGTGCGGCGATGCATGGCCAAAAATGCGCGCTGATTGAAGCCAAAGAGCTTGGCGGCACCTGTGTTAACGTCGGTTGCGTACCGAAAAAAGTGATGTGGCACGCGGCTCAGATCGCCGAAGCGATTCATCAGTACGGCCCCGATTATGGCTTTGATACCACGGTAAATCACTTCAGCTGGGAAACGCTGGTGAAAAACCGTACCGCCTATATCGACCGCATTCACACCTCTTACGATAACGTGCTGGGTAAAAACAACGTTGACGTGATCCGCGGCTTTGCCCGCTTTGTCGATGCCCACACTGTGGAAGTGAACGGCGAGCAGATTACCGCCGATCATATCCTGATTGCCACCGGTGGCCGCCCTTCACGTCCGACCATTCCGGGTGCCGAGCACGGCATCGATTCTGACGGTTTCTTTGAGCTGACGGCGCTGCCAAAGCGCACCGCGGTGATCGGCGCAGGCTACATTGCGGTTGAACTGGCGGGCGTGGTCAATGCGCTGGGTTCCGAGACGCATCTGTTCGTCCGTAAACATGCGCCGCTGCGCAGCTTCGATCCGCTGATCGTGGAAACGCTGGTGGAAGTGATGAACGCCGAAGGCCCAACGCTGCACACAAACTCCACGCCAAAAGCGGTGGTGAAAAACAGCGACGGCAGCCTGACGCTGCAGCTGGAAGATGGCCAGAACTTTACCGTTGATTGCCTGGTATGGGCCATTGGCCGCGAGCCAATGACGGATAATCTGAATCTGGAAGCGTCCGGCGTGGCAGTGAACGAGAAAGGCTACATCAGTGTTGATAAATACCAGAACACCAGCGTGCCGGGCATTTATGCCGTTGGCGATAACACCGGTGCCATTGAGCTGACGCCGGTCGCGGTCGCCGCCGGTCGCCGTCTCTCTGAGCGCCTGTTCAACAACAAGCCCGATGAGCATCTCGACTACAGCAACGTGCCCACCGTGGTCTTCAGCCATCCGCCAATCGGCACGGTGGGTCTGAGCGAACCGCAGGCGCGTGAACAGTATGGCGATGATGAGGTGAAGGTCTATAAATCTGCCTTTACCGCCATGTATACCGCGGTGACGCAGCATCGTCAGCCGTGCCGCATGAAGCTGGTGTGCGTCGGCAAAGAAGAGAAGATCGTCGGTATTCACGGCATCGGCTACGGCATGGATGAAATGCTGCAGGGCTTTGCCGTGGCGCTGAAAATGGGTGCGACCAAGCGCGATTTCGATAACACCGTGGCGATTCACCCCACCGGTGCGGAAGAGTTTGTCACCATGCGTTAATCACGCACGGCGTTATGAAAAGGCCAGCGAAAGCTGGCCTTTTTGCGTTTATCTCGCGGCAAACAGCGCGGCGAGCGAGCGATCCTCGATCTGCTGATAGAGCGTAAATTCATCCAGCACCGCGCAGCCCAGCGCCTGCTCAAACGCCTGTTTATTCGGGTTGCCTTTGCTGAATTTGCCGCGCTCGCTGCCGAGGTTCGACTGAAAAATACCGGCGGCGCTGACCGGCAGAAAATCCTCATAGATAATCGGCGTCACGCGCACCACATCTGTGTCGATCAGGGATTGAAGCTGCGCGATCGTGGCACCGGCAGGCAATGTGGCGCCCGGCTGCAGCGTATAGTGGAAATAGCCGAGCTGCTGCTGGCGAATGGCGGCAATGTCGTCCGGGAAGGCGCTGAAATCGGCATCATCCTGCAGCAACCGATCGTAGAGCGCACGCCCGGCGGGCGTCAGCGCCAGCCCGCGCTGCTCAATCTCGCCAAAGCGCGCGGTGTGTTTACCTGCAGCGGCGTCGGTAAAGGTGATTGTCTCGCTCAGCGCTTTAAAGCTGGTTTGCCGCAGCAGGATGGGCACCTGACGGCGCGGCGGACCTTCAATCACCTCTTTCGGCGTGATGTGATAATCGGGCATGCACGCCTGCACACGGTCGATATCCAGCGTGCGCGGCGTCAGATGGTTGATGTGCGGCCCTTTGAAGCTCACCACGTCGGCAATCAGCCGGTGATGATTGAGCAACGCCTCGTAGGTTGCCAGATCGACCTGCGCATCGCTGTGCCACTGAAAGGTTTTCAGCGCCTCAGTGACAAATTCTTCTGCCTGCGCGGCGGTTAGCCCGCCGTCGCCCTCTGCCACGGCGATCAATGCGCGGGTACGCGGGCTGAAAATATCGCGCTGCGCCAGAATCTGGCTCGCCTGTTCGCGCAGCGGCAGATCGTCGATCAGATCCAGCCGCAACAGCGAGGTAAACACGCGGAACGGGTTGTACAACAACGCCGCTTCATCCACAGCGCGAAACGCAGTGGAGTGCACCGGCACGCCCGCCGCGGAGAGGTCATAGTAGCTCACCGGATACATGCCCATAACGGCAAACAGCCGCCGCATGGTTGCCAGCTCGGCGGCGCTACCAAGGCGGATTGCACCGTGGCGCTCCACCTCCAGCCGGTTAACCGCCAGCGGATTGTCCGGCGTAAAGGTATCGGGATACTGCTGAAGATAGTGCGCGTTCACCTCACTGACGATCTGCAGCAACGTGCCATATTGCGGCACCTCCTGCTGATACATGGCCGACATCGCCTTTGAGAAAGCGTCGCGGATGCTATCGGGAGAAACAGAGTGCGAATTCATGGCTTGGCCTCTTCGTCATGCGTAAACCGGGTTCAGGCGACGGCGGGAAAAGCAGACTCTATTGCATTGCGTGCAGGCGCACTAGCGTGGCGGTCACAATTGTGGGGGAAATTCAGGGCGGAGAAACGGGCAATGCGCCGCCGTGCTGCCGGAGCAGACGACAGCGGCGTATCACAACGGCAACCGATTAAAAATCAGCTTTGAGAACCACGCGGTAATTGGCTTTACCGGCGCGCACGTGCTCAAGCGCCTTGTTGATCTCTGACATCGGGAAAAACTCAACCTGTGGTGCAATGTCAGCACGCGAGGCGAGGCGCAGCAGTGAACGCAACTGGCCTGGCGAACCGGTAGAAGAGCCGGTGACCGCTTTGTCGCCCATGATCAGGTCGAATGCGCCAACCTGGAACGGCTTCATCACCGCACCCACAGTGTGAAACTTGCCTTTTGGCGCCAGCGCCGCAAAGTACGGTTTCCAGTCGAGATCGACCGCAACGGTGCTGAGAATCAGGTCAAAACGGCCCGCCTGCTGCTTCAGCGCTTCTGCATCGCGGCTGTTAACCACTTCGTCGGCGCCCATATCGAGAATCGACTGCTTTTTATCCGGCGTGGAGCTAAATGCCACCACTTCAGCGCCCATGGCGTGCAGAATTTTGATCGCGATGTGGCCCAGGCCACCAATGCCGATCACACCTACACGGCTGGTCGCGGTGATGTTGCTCATCAGCAGTGGTTTGAACACGGTAATACCGCCGCACAGCAGCGGGCCGGCAGAGGCCACGTCCAGTTTTTCCGGCAGTGGAATCACCCACTGCCAGTCGGCGCGCAGTTTCTCGGCAAAACCGCCTTTGTTCATGATGGTCGGCGTGCTGCCCTGCTGGCAGTTCACCTGCTCACCGTTGATACAGGCGTCGCAGTGCTGACAGCTTTTCGCGGTCCAGCCAATGCCCACGCGCTGGCCCACTTTCAGGCCTTTGCTTTTTGCGGCATCGCCCAGTGCAGAAACCCGGCCAATCACTTCGTGTCCGGCGATAACCGGGAACTGAGAAATGCCCCATTCGTTATCGATCATCGACAGGTCGGAGTGGCACACGCCACAGTATTCCACTTCCACTTCGACTTCTTCAGCGGCCAATTCAGCCGCGTCATATTCGTAAAGTTCGAGCGCCTGGCCCGCCTGCATGGCAGCATAGCTTTTAATTTTCATTGTTACCTCAACGTGATTATTCCCAGCCAAGTGTAACAAGCCAGGCTAAAGGCTGCCTGGCCGATCGCTGAACGCCGCACTTTGTTGTTGTTTTGACGCAAAATTAAGCTTTTTCGTGATTGCCTGACAAGGTTTGCAACACTTTCAGCTGCGCCACCGCTTCCTGCATCGCATCCATTCCCAGCGTCAGTTCACGCAGGCTGCCAAGATGTTTGGCAATATCGGCACGTTCATTGCGCGTTTGATGGCTCATGGCTGCAATGGTATCTGCCGCGCTGATGCTGCGCTCCGCCATATCGGTAGCGGTTTTAACGGTATCACTGGCCACGCCGCGAATGTGCGAGATGGTGCTCACCGCGTCGCTGATGTTGCTGGCGGTAGCTTCTGCCTGCTCTTTTGAGGAATGTGCCAGACGACGCACCTCGCCCGCGACGACGGCAAAACCTCGGCCTGCTTCCCCGGCGCGCGCCGCTTCCACCGCGGCGTTGAGCGCCAAAATATTGGTCTGGAAGGCGATATTGCTGATGCCGTGGGTAATTTCGTTGATGCCGTTGGAGATTTTCTCCAGATCATCCAGCCCTTCGCCCAGACGACTCTGCGCCTGCTGGCTTTCGGTGGCGATGGCGCTGATAGCGCGAATGCTGTTCTCCGCCATACCCAGCGCGTCGCCCTGACTCTGCGTAGCCGCTTCCAGTACCGGCAGCGCCTGCATCAGCGGCGCCAGCTCCTGTTGATAGTTGATCACCCGATCCAGCACCCGCGTCTGTACGCTGTTCAGCGCTTCCCAACGACGCAGTGCACGCTGCGCATAGTGTGCGGCGTAACCGGCATATTCCACCGGAAACTGCGTCATCGCCTTCACGTCCTGATTAAAGAACACCAGCGCCGACAGCGTCTGGTTGATCGGCACACCAAGAATCTCACCAAAGCTGGAGAAACCGGCTGCGGGCAGGCCTTTAAAAAAGTGCGCGTTATGCAGCTGACCTTCGTTGCCGACGCGACGAAGAATACAGTCGTTCATCAGGATCGCCGCGGGCTTGCTACGTCCGGCGATAAATCGTTCCCAGTCACGACGCGTTGCCTGTTTAAAATCAGTCTCCTGCATCAGGAACAGCCGATCGCCAAACTCCAGATCGCAGAAGAACTGCACGCTGTCGCTGCTGATTTTGGCGATAGAACGAATAAAATACTCTTCGCCGACTTTAACGCCGAAGGTTAATCCTTTCAGCCGCTCGCTGAGCTGCTGCTCATTGCAGCCGATCTGCTTCGCCAGTGCCTCGGTGAAACGCTGCTGCTGGCCCTGAGCATCAAACACCGAGGTCACGGTGCGCGCCACCGGATCGGCTTCGGCAATTAGCCAGCTTTTATCCAGCGGCGTAAAGTTCTGGCTTTTAAAGGGTGCGAACGATTTGCCCGGTGCCATCTGACAGAAAACGATCACCGCTTTGCCCTGCAGGACTTGACCGCCAACGCCAATCCAGGTGCCATCAAAGGTCACTTTGCCGCCGGCAGAACCGCCGATCGCCAGGCAGGGGAAACGCCCGCTGTTATACCAGGCCTGCATCATAAAGCCTTCCGACGCCGAAAGGCCGTCACAGTAAATCATCGCAAAGGTGCGATCGGCAGACAGCGGCATGCGCAGCGGCAGCCGCTCCAGCTCCTGCTGAATCGCGCGGATACGCTGTGCGGCGGTCTGCGTGTCGCTGACGTGCAGATCGACAATGTGCGTCTCATGCTGCGCAATCAGGCTTTTCGGCAGCCAGAGCCAGCTGCCTTCCTGACCGTTGCCTTCGCAATAGGTGGTCTGACGACCACTGCTGCTGAGCGCACCGTTGGATGACAGAGAAATAACGGTTAAATCGGCTGATGTAAAACGCTGCCAGGCCTGGCTCACCTGCTGAAAGTCAGCTTCCGGCGGCACAAAGTTCAGCAAAATACCGGCGGCATGACCCGGCAACCCGGCGTTTTTCAGCGAGGCGGGTAATTGACGACAATCAAAGGTGCCGTTAGCGGGCTGACTTCCACGCCCTGAGCGGATGCCGGGCAAACGTGAGGCGATCGCCTTAATAAGGTTCATATTATTGTTTTCGCTAGTAATTATGATAATGAGTGCGGCAAGAATTGCGCATGCTGGTGTTTTAAAGAGGGGCTAAGAGCAGATCCGTACGCGATCAGAACCCGGTATTGCGCTCAGGCTTCATCAATGAACTGAAAATCGCCATACACACAGGTTATCGCCCACAGCGGATAAATCTTTAGCTATCGCTGAGATTGGTTATATCGATGTAAAACGAGGGATTTGCTAGCAGAATATAAGCCGGGAAAGGCTCCCGGCCAGGTTATCTGTCAGATAGTATTACTCTTTTGCCAGTGCTGCTCACAACGCTCGCGCGCCTCGGCGGGCAGATCGCGCAGGTCGGGCATGCTGTCGCTGTAACCATAATCCATGGTCCCTGTTTCTTCCTGTTCATCCTGTGCCGCGAAGCTCAGCGTTTCATCCAGCTTCTGCCAGCTGTCGCCGTCGCGCCGGGAAATGACCGCATAGGTTGGCGTTTTTTCATCGTCGCCATAAATTTCATACTGCTGTACCGGTGCGTCTTCAGGAAAATGTAGCGTGTCAATCAGGGTTGAATCAGCCATTGCTCTCTCCTTTGTCGTGGAACAATAAAGGTAGCTTATGAAAAGCTGGCTTGCCGGAGCGGTTTTTTTTTGCCGCTGCGTCATATTCTATACTGTAAGCGTGAGGCAATTTTTGCCTGCTTATTTATTGATGATGAAGGAGTGATGTTGATGTCTGATGACCTTATGCATGATATGAACCGGGTAATTGGCGAAACGGTACTGCAGCTGATTCATGAACATCAACAGCCCGGCAAAAATGCGCTGCTCGCCAAGCTGGTTTGGCAGGCTGAGCAGGAAGAAGATGAAGCGCGACTGCTGGCGTTATGGCAGGCGCGGCGCACGCTGCACCCGGCGAAAAGCCGTGGTACCGTGCATCAGTTGCATAACGCTCCCGCTTATTAATCGGCCTTTACGTCTGAAAAGAGGATGCTCGCGCATCCTCTTTTTTATGGCTCATGAGGTATTTTCTTTATATTTCTGCCGGTAGTGCTTATTTAGCGCAGCGGCACAACGCATCATCAATTAATACGTCACGCTTGCAGCACGCTTATTTTAAGCCTGGGTTCAGCGCAATTAACCCAGCAGTGGGTTGACCTTTTCTCATGTTCACTATACTTACCTCTCCCCCTCACAACGCAGGAACCTATTATGTCGGAGAATAACCGCGATCTTATGCCTTATAACCTCTATCTGCTTGATGACCATATTCTGGCGCAGAACATCGATGGGCATATTGTGGATATTGGAACCTTTGAAAAAGAGGGCGCTGGCTTTCACTGGGAGGTGGATGGCAATGCCACAAAAGGCGAATTTTATGAATCCGCAGAGGCGGTGCTGGAAGATATTTCCCGCCAGCTCAGCTTTTTGTTCCTAGATGGTCAGTTCACCAGCCTGCCGGATCTCAGCGAAAAATACAGCAGCGAGAGGCTGGCCAGTGCCCCACGGCGCGAGATCAAACTGCACGAGCTGCGTGACGATGACGAAGCCACCGTGCGCTAGCCGCCGTGGCAGTTTGCTCCAACCTTAAAAGGCGTAAAAATGGATAACTGGATACTGCACTGGCTGGAAGCCAACGGATCGCTGGCCGCCTGGCGATCTGATGTTGTGCAACAGGCTGAGGCCGCTTACGCCACGGTTGCCGCATTGATGCCGCCACCGCCGCTGGATATTCTGCTCCAGCCCGCGCCCGGCCAGGTTATACCAGAAATCGGCCTGCTCGGTCGCGCCTGGAGCGCTACCCTCCTCAGCATCAGCCTTGATCCACAGAACCCGGCTCTGCCCGTCGCATTGCAAGATGACACTTTGCATCGCCAACTGCTGCATGAGGTGCATCATTGCCTGCGCATGGCCGGACCGGGCTATGGCTGGACGCTGGGCGAGGCGCTGGTCAGCGAAGGCTTAGCCGGACAATTTGTTACCACGCTGCTCGGCAGTGCGCCGGAAAGGTGGGAATGTGCGTTAAGCCTTTCACAGCTGCGCCAGTTGCCGCTTACCGCCGCCATGCTCGCTGAGCGTCATTACGATCATGCCGCCTGGTTTTTTGGCACCGCATCACTGCCGCGCTGGGCCGGTTACAGCCTGGGCTATGCCATGGCGGGCGCATGGCGCGAACAGATCGGTGCTCCGTCGGCCACGCAGTGGGTTGAGGTTTCAGCAAACGAGGTGATCGCCGCGGCGATCGTGCGCGGCGTCATCGCAGGTTAAAGCCCACCCGCTTTGTTTCTGGGTACATGATAAATATTGGATTAACGTTTTTACCCGCGGCCTGATGCCTCAGGGCATGCCGCTATTCCATATACTGGCTAAAGCGCAGCAGATAGCCATCCGGATCCTGTACCAGACATTCGCGCTGGCAGACCTCGGCATCGTTAACGCGATAGGTATTGTCACGCAGCGGACGATAGAGCGGGATGCCGTGCGCCTGCAGGCGGGCAACCAGCGGCGCGATATCATCCACTTCGATTTGAAAATTAACGCCGCGGCCGAACGGCCTGATCAATTCCGCCGTATTCCAGCCGTCGTCCTGATAATGCTCCAGCATGAGCTGCGCATCGCCTAACGCAAGATAAGCAAAATCGGGCTGTTCACGCCTGATGATGATCCTGAAGCCCAGTACCTCGACATAAAAATTCAGCGACGCCGCAAAATCAGTGACGGTTAATTCCGGCACCATGCGATTCCAGACTATTTCCTGCTGAGACATGGCATCACGTCCTGTTTATTAAGGTCGTGCAAGCATAACGGAGGGGGGAATAAGGATGAAACCGGCTTGCGCTAAAAACGTGAGGATCAACGCTGGCTTTTCCGGCTGAGGCTGGCGAACTGATGCCGGGCGAAATGGTAAGTTAATGTGATTATCCGGCGTGATGCGCACTGTGCCAGCATGTTGCGCAGTAAAAGCCAGAAAGGCCAGGCAAGCAGGCTGTCGCTGGTTATTTTCAGTTAACGGCCTTTAACCAGCGGCGCTGGCTAAAGGCGAGGATCGATGTTCGGCGACTGCGATCGTCAGGATCGTTGGATTACGGCTTCATCAACAGCAGTTCCAGCGTGTCGCGCAGTACCGATTGCCTGATCGGGTCGGATTCGGTTTCCAGGCGCTCAATCACAATCGCCAACAGCGCTTTGTTGCTGACCGTGATGCCGCTGGCGATCATCTCACCCTTCAGGCTCTCAATGGTGGTCTGCGGATTGGCAGTCTGCTCAGATTGCGCCATGTACTGACGCAGCTGTTCGTCGGTGGTGGTTTGCATGGACATGCTTTTCTCCGGTACACAAAAAAGCCCCCGACTAACGGGGGCGAAACAGGAATCATCCATCAGGTTATTGTTAATGTGCTCCTGAGGCGCTCAGTAAAACTAGCTCAACTTTGCCGCTGCGCCAGTTGCTGAGACAAATAAATCAGCGTCCTGCGACACGGCCCGGCTTATGCGCCTTTTCCCAGCGCTTTAGCGGCGCAAATCAACGCCAGATGGCTTAGCCCCTGCGGCATATTGCCGCGCCAGCCGCGCGTGCGCGTATCGAACATCTCGTTAAAGATATGGTCTGATCGAGGCAGGCCAGAATCTCCTGCATATGCGCTTCGGCCTGCGGCTGCCGATCCAGCGCCGCCAGCGCCTCCACCAGCCAGAACGAGCAGGCCAGAAAGGTGCTTTCTTCTTTCTCCACGCCGGAATAGCGGTAGACCATCGCGGAATCGTGTCCCAGCTCGTGGCGGATCGCCGCAAGCGTAGAGCGCATGCGTTCAGGATTGACCTGGCTGCCGTAGCGGTGCGTCAGCGTAATCGCTGCATCGAGATCGTCGCTACCGGCGTAAAAGGTGTAGGCCTGCCGTTCAGCCGACCAGCAGTGGGTCTCAATCCAGTCACGGATACGATCGCGTTCCCGCTCCCAGCGCGCCATCCATGTTGGCTCGATGTGCTCACATTTTGCCAGCACGACCGCCTGATCCAGCGCCAGCCAGCAGGCCATTTTTGAATGGGTATAATGCCGCTTGTCGGGCAGTTCCCAGATGCCAGAATCGCGTTCGCGCCAGCTGTCGGCACAGCAGTTTGCCAGCTGGCCCAACAAGCGTGACGTGTTGAGATCCAGCACATGGCCCGCCTCGATAAACAGCCGTGCGGTCGCCAGCATATCGCCATACATGCTCAGCTGAACCTGCTGGCTGGCGTTGTTGCCTACCCGCACCGGCTGGGTGCCCTGATAGCCTTCCAGCGGTAAAAAGCGCTCTTCCGGCACCAGTCCCCCTTCCAGCGTATAGCAGGTGCGCAGGTGTTCCACACCGTGCCGCATAATGGTGCTGGAGAGCCAGGAGAACGCCGCCTTAGAATCCTCCAGCGCGCCGAGGAAAATAAAGGCCTTGATAATCAAACAGGCATCGCGGATCCACGCGTAACGATAGTCATAGTTTTTTTCTTTGCCCAGCCCTTCCGGTAGCGACGTAGTGGCCGCTGCGGCCAGCGCACCGGTGGGCGCGTACCAGAGAAACTTCAGCGCCAGCGCCGATCGTTTTACCTCATCGGCATAGCCTTCTTCCCAGCTCAGCCCGTCAACCCAGTTGCGCCAGGCGCAATCGCTGGTGTCGATGCGCTCGTCGACTTTCTCAATCGGCGGCACCGCCAGCGGCTCTTTTGCCGCGGCGACCAACGCAATCACCGAACGTGAACCGGCCGAGGTGGTCAGGTAGCCGTCCAGCCCCTCATCGTTTTGCGAGTCCAGCACCACATCATCGGTGCGCAGCAGCATCGCCATTAGATCGGCGACGTGATAGAGCGGATGGCCGTGCGCATCGGTGCGCCAGGGTGAACGGGTTTCAGCCTGCGTGCCGATGCGCAGACGGATTACCATGCGTACGCTGCCTGAGATGCCTTCTACCCGCCGCGCCAGCTCATTCCACGGCAGCCGACCCGCAAAGGTGCTGTTCATCGACTCGGTTACTTTCACCACGCCAGTATCAGTTTCATAGCGGGTTTCCAGCACGTTGCTCGCCTCGCGATAGCAGCGTTGCATACGCCACGGCGCATCCGGCACCAGCTGAAAATAGCCGCCGAGCTGGCTGTCCAGCAGGCGATCAAACAGCGCGGGGGAATCAAGGTTTGGCGCGCACCACCAGTCGATAGCGCCGTCGGGTGCAATCAGGGCCACCGAGCGTCCTTCGCCAATGGCGGCATAGTCGCCGAGCCCGGCAAAACCGGCGTCGCGCGCCGGTGAATGGTCATGCTTGTTATTCACGTTGTTTATTTTCTCCTGGCGGGAGCCGCTGTTTAACCGGCGATTTTGTATCGATAATTAAAGCGTAGACCATCGATAAGCAGGGCCGTGACGGCAGCCGCACACTGAAAACGGCGGCGGAACAAGCGTTTACATTGAAATTAACAATGAGTATGATTCGCATTAGCATAAAGCCATGCAACGTACCGTTCGCGGTGCCGGTTATGGTTCCCGCCCTGAAAAGCCGATTCACGATGGAGTAGGTAATGAAACAACTGATTCGCACACGTCTTGCGGGTGCCACGCTGGCCGCACTGACCGCTCTGAGCCTTGCTGCCTGCCAGGCGCCCGCGGCTAAAAAAGTGGCCGAACCGGCATCACCGGTGCAAACCCAGCAAAGCAACGTGCAGCAGCGCGAACTGGGCAACGGCCTTTACGAAATTGCTTCAGCGAAAAACGCCCTGTGGGTGGCCAGCGCCGGAGATTTTAAAGACAACGGCGGCGTGATTTATAAGCTAAATCCCGCCACCTTGCAGACAGAGTTACAGACCCACACCGACCTGAAAAACTTCGCGCTGACCCGCAACAGCGACGGCACTGTGCTTTACACCACCAACTCGCTGGATGGCGGCATCAGCGCCATTGACGCCACCACCGGTAAAATCACCCAGCGCCTGAATTTCAACGAGAAAAACGCGCAGGGTTTCCCGTTCGGCACGCGTGAAGTGATCTACCACAACGGCATGCTCTGGATTGGCGGCGTGGGCGATCCCGGCGTAATTTGGGTAGTGGATGCGAAAACGCTGAAGCTGAAAGCGCGCATTAAAAATGCCGGCAAATGGGTAACCGGCCTGCTCTGGTCACCGGTTACCGATCGCATTTATGCGGCCAACGGCAGCGGAGAGATTTTGGTGATTAATCCACGTAGCCACAAAATCGAGCAGCGCTGGACGCCAGGCGACGGCAAAAGCTATCTGTTCCTCAACATGGCGGAAGATCCGGCCACCGGTCGCCTGTTTGTCACCGATAACTCGAAAGCCAAAGCGACGCTGGTGTTTGATGAGCGCAGCGGCAAGGTAATCAAGCAGCTCGATACCGGCGACAGCCTCGGCATCAAGTTCAATGCCAAACGCAATGAGATCTACATCAGCCAGCGCGAGTCCGGCAAAGTGTTGCAGCTGGACGCCACCAGCTACGCGGTAAAAAACAGCTGGGATTTCACGCCGCATCCAAACAGCCTGCTGCTGTCGGAAGATGGCCAAACGCTGTATGTCACCGTGAAGCAGGACTTCAACAAAGACCATTCCTCAAAAGGCCCGGACCGCGTCGTACGTGTCGATCTGCGTTAAGCTTTTTGCGCGCCACGGATGGCGCAATAAAGAACGACTGGCCGTACTTACTGGCGGCCATCACGCCCATTTCTGATAGCCAATTGCCTCCAGAGAGGCCTGCGCCAGCGACGCGTTTGAATCAACAATCTCCAGCCCCTGCCACACCGCACTGCCCTTCAACAGGCTCAATTCCGTACACGCCAGTATCAATGTGGTGACGCCGCGCGTCTCCAGCTGGCTGACGCAACCATAAAGCTGCGCCAGCAAGGGTTTTGGCACCCGGCGCGCAACTTTAATGGCGGCAATGCAGTCAGAAACGATCTGCTGTTCTGCGCTGCTCAGCGCAACGGTCGTGCAGCCGGTCGCGGCAAGCGCCTGCTGATACAGGCCGCTGGCGCAGAGCAGTTCCGATCCCAGTAGCGCCACGCAGGCGGCTTTTTTACGCACGGAGGATGCGGTGGCATCAATAATGCTAACCAACGGAATTGCGCTGTTCTGGCTCCAGCGCGGCCAGAGAATATGCGCGGTATTGCAGGGCACCACCGCTACCGTGGCACCCATCTCCGCCAGCGTATCAATGGTGGCCTGGATCCAGGGTGAAGGATCGCGCTCGCCGAGCTGCAAATGGCGGCCACGGCTGGGGATCTTACTGTTGTTATCGATGATAAGCCGCGGGTATTCCCACTCTTTTTCCACTTTTGTCAGCGCGTAAAGCTGCTGACAGAAATCAAGCGTTGCCCAAGGCGCGACGCCCACCACACCCAGTACGCCTTCATCAGCAGGCCAGCTCACTGCTGGATAAATGGGATCAATTTTGACCATGCTGTTTCCTGAAGCGGTAAAGGCGCAGGCGCGTTTCCGGATATTTATTCAACGGATGGCCTTCAGGAAACATGTTGTCCTGTTCGATCAGCGTAAAGCCATGACGATCGAAGAGATCCTGATACTGCTGTGTCGTACGGTAAGTGGCGGAGTAATCCGTATTCAGATGTGCAGAAAAACGGTTGTTAATTTCATAACGTTCGCCAACGCCGGTGCCGTCGCGCAGTAGGATAATGCTCTCAGGCGTGGTGTGCTGCTTCAGATGCATAACCAGCGTTTCAGCCTGATCGTCATTGAGATAGATCATTAGTCCGGAAATGAAAACCACCTCAAAAGGGTGGCTGCTGCGATAGGTTTCCGCAGCGGAATGCACGAATTCCACATTGGTTATACCGCGCTGCTGTACTTCCAGTTGGCCAATCTCCACCAGTGAGGCAGAAAACTCCACGGCAGTAATCTGCCGCGCGCCACGCTGTTGAAAACGAAACGTCCACTGACCGACACCGGCTCCCAAATCCAGCACGCTTTTTCCGGCAATATCCGGCAGCCAGCTAAAGACTTTTTGTGTCTCGTCGCGGATTTTGAGATCAAGATTTTGTGGATCCTGCTCAAGATTAGCGATGCTTTCAAAAGGCAACTGGTGATAGTACTTCGAACGACTTTCCCAAAATGCTTTTACTTTCTGTGAGTCTAACAAGGGTTTTTCCTCGATTTAATAGCGGTAGTTCCAGCGCCCATTTTCCGTCGGAAAACTGACGTCACTTTTATCGATCTGCATTACCCGGCTGTTGCACAGAAAATCGAAGTTGAATTGGGTCAGTTCGTTCACTTCTTTGCCAGGAATCGGTAGCAGGCGTACACCCAGTGGTTTAGTCAGCCTGACAGCCAGCGCTGCGGTATCGAGAATGATGGCGGCGATATCTTCCGACAGCGTTGATCCCGGTACCGGCAGCATATCAAGCCCGCAGCCACACACCGTTGACCAGGCATTCAGCGTATCCACACTCAGTGCGCGGCGATTATTAGCGCTGGCGAGCACATCATCTTCCAGTACTGAAAACATCACGCCGTTGAAGCCAACGGCCAGCGCGCCGCTGCGTGCAACCGCCGTTTTAATGGCATTGGTCAAAATGCTGGTAATAAACAGTGAACCCTGGCTACCGCACGGACGGGCACCGAGGTTTTCCAGCAGCCGCCCAACCGAAATATTGCCATCGGGAAAAGGTGCCAGCGACGCATCCAGGCCGGCATATTCGATGCCTGTAGCAGCCTGCAATTCCAGGCCGAAAGCATTAATCTCGCCGAGCCGGGTAATCAAACGGGCAATAAACTCGTCGGAAAACTCGCCTAAACTGCGCTTTTTCTGTCTGACGAGCTCGCTCAGTTCCAGGGCGATATCGGTGGTTTCCAGTGCAAAACTGAATTTCAGCGTGTCGCCTTCATGACGAGAAAACGGGAAAAACGGTGCGTTAGCCGGGCAACACAGTGAAGCGCCGACGCGGAAATTGTCGAAACCGTTGTTGCTGCGCTGCGCCACGTTAAGCATAAAACGGGCAACATCATGGCTGGCACGGATATTAATGCCCTGCGCATCGGCCACCATCAGATTGAGAAACATCCGTGGCTGCTTAAACAGCGTGGCAAAAGCAGCATCCAGACGACGCTGATAGTTTTCACCCTGCGTCAAATCCACCGGCAGGCAGAACCAGCGGCTGCCCAGCCGTTGTGCCATTTCGCTAAAAGAAGCCAGGCGCGCAGGCAGCGCAAACATCTCTTCTTCGTGCTCTTCGCGCAGCGGCGGCAGGGTCAAACGCAACGTGCGCAGCGGCCAGTTTCTTGCTGCCAGCTGGCGCTCAGCCAAGGCGCGAAAACGCTGAAGCTGCGGCTCAGCGCTGCCGGTATCGACCATATGCGCCGGAACGCCAAGGGTAATTGCGCGGATCATGGCTGATACTCTGTCTGAACCAGCCGCCAGTAATCGGCGATGCTGTTAATTTCACAGAAGGGATGGGTGCCAAGATCGTGAGCATACAGCGGTGAGTCTTCCTGGCAGGGCAGCGTCTGACCAGCAAACAGGTTACCGAAGCGCAGGCACTGCTTATGCCAGCTTTTTAGCAGTTCACGATCGGTGATTTTGAACAGGCCGATCGCTTCCGGATGCTGTGACGCGCGAATGGGCCCGCCGTAAATGTTGCTGATCTTACCCTGCGCATCCAGCTCGCAGTGCAACGAGGTAAGCATACGGTTTTCCCGTTCTTCCGTAAGGATCAGATTGCCGCTGCGGTTATCCATCTCAGCGATCAGCGCGCCAGAGAAGAAGATATCGCCGGAAACCACATAGGTTGGCTCCCCAACCTGCGACAAGGCCAGGCCGAGGCTCATGGCGTTGTTGGTATTGGCCCAATTTTCATTAATGATGTAATGAAGCTGCGGATAACGCTCCATAATTTGCAGCGCACCGAACCCCACCACCACGGTGATGTGCTTACCGGCAAAGGCCTCAATGGCCCGATCAAGAATGGTTTTCTGGCTCTGCGGATGGCGAATTAACACCTTGTTTTTGCCATCCAGCTGCAGGCTTTTGCCGGCAGCCAGAATAATGGCGTGATCAGCTTTCATAACCTAGCGCCTCCAGCGTTAACGCGCAGGCAGGAAGTGGCGCGATAAAATTATGCTTCACCGTTTTATAGGGATAGATGTCGCCGCTCAGCGCCCGGCGCGTCACATCGAGCCAGTCGAACTGGTGTTTTTCGCGCAGCGAGTGCAGCGGCACCGCCGGATAATCAAAACGCACCACCGGGACTTTTTTCAGTCCCAGACTTAACGCCACTTCCATCCGATGCTGGCCATCCAGCACCAGATTATGGTGTAGATCCAGCGCCAACGGCTTGATCCATAAACCTTCGCGTAAAATTTTCGTGCGCAACCAGACGACGCGACGCGCGCTAAATTTTTCGATATGGCGCAGGGATGCCGGTTCAACAAACTCGATTTGCATGTGCTAATTCCTCAGTGCAAGACAATAATTTCTGATAATCATCAACGGCATGCTGATAGTCAGCGGCCGTATTAAAGGCACGGGCAAACTGACGGGAGATATCAAGCGCCACGCAGGGCAGCGCCTGGCGATGCGCCATCCACGGTGCCATGTAATATTGGTTGCAACCCTGCTTCAGGGTCTGCCTGCGCAGCCGCCGGTCGGCAGCGACCTCGTCAGGCGCCACGCTGAGCATGCCAACCATCTTGAACCAACCTTCAAAGGCTTCATCGTAAAGCGGCTGGTAGCTAATGCGATCAATAGTCAGGGCATCATCCACGACCTCAACGATGCCGCCGGTGAGTCCGGCGCTGTAGCGTCCGTGAGTGAGCCAGAAACTCGTTGAGCTGCTCTCAGCATGATGAATCTGCGGCCAGGCTCGCGGATCGATTAAAATGTCGGTCTCAATAATGCTGTAGCCTCTTTCGGGAAAACGCAGGGCATTGACACCCTTTTCCACTGAGAGAATATTGACGTCTTGCGCATAATCAGCATTGTGAACCAGCGTAATACCGGCGTCGGGATAAAAGCGATTAAGCCAGGCCTGCACCGCTTCCGCCTGATAGCCCGTTACCAGTACGATTTCTCGCTCACCTGTTTTCAACGCCTGGGGCAGCAGCGTATCGAGCACGGCCAGCTGGCCAACCGGCAATAAGCATTTGGGGTAGTGCGCGGTCAGTGCCCCCATGCGGCTGCCCTGCCCGGCAACCAGAAAAATAGCGGCGCGTGGCGCGATCATCCTTCTTCTCCTCTGAACGCTTGCTGAATAATCTCAGCAATTTCATGGCCAGCGCCACGTGGCGAAATATAAAGTTCATCACGCAGCACCTGTAGCCGTTTTTCACGGCAGGGATCGCGGTCATGGATGACGTTATCCACAAACTGCATGATTCCGGCGGCATCCGTCGCAATATCATAAGCGTCGTAAATAAAAGCAGCGCTGCTATTGATACCCAGACAATTGGGATGAGTAAGATAGAGAATAGGTTTATGCGACGGTAAATACTCCAGCAGAAAAGAGCCGGGATTAGTCATTATCGCGTCGGATTGCGCAAAGGCATGGCTGTAATCAGCAGAAAAATCCCAGCTGACGTGCGGATTATTTTCAGAGAAATCGACAAGCCGCTGAAAATTTTGCTGCGTTTTATCGCCATTGCCCGCTTGAAGGTCAACGTTTAAAAACTGTTTAAACAATGGATGCGGTCGAATAATCATATCAACGTCGTTGCGCGCCAGAATATCCAACATCGCCTGGGTGTGATAATTAAAGGTTGACCACATTTTCTCATTGCCCGGAGTAACAAAATGCGGGGTCCACAACAGCGTCTTGCGTTTGCCGTTGCTATTGCGCGTCGCATGACTACCATAGCGCTCAACATAGCGATCAAATTTCGGATGGCCAGTCAGATAGACATGCTGATTACCCGCTTCACAGTAGTGGCCATATTCTGCTTTGTGTCGTGCAGAACGTACGAATACCCAGCGGGCAAGATTGTGGCAGGGCATATTATATTGATAGACACGATTCATATCGCCATCGCCCATATCCAGCCCATAGGGAATGTAGGCGATATTTACGCCATGCTGTTGGAGGTATTCACTGGTAAAACGGCTAAGGCGTGCCTCATCGTAAGGATTCTGCAGAAAAACGACGTGTGGGCGACGTTCGGTAAGCGAATAGTCTTGATAATCAACAAAATCGATGTTTTTGCCAGCCAGCAACTCGCGCTGTGCCGCGCAGTCATGGCCGGTGTGACCTAAAGCCAGGTGTGGCATGACCACCACCTGACAATCGAAATGTGCATTATTCTGCATCGCTTGCAGTACGCTTTCGAAATTCGTCCAGTTGGGCGCCCACTGAAAATAGAAGTCGACTTTTATTTTTTCTTCGCAGCGACGCAGGGCTGAGGAGGTAATAGCGGATAGCGGTTTATCAAACAGTGCGCGATAATCAACATAATTGTTTTCAATATCACTTTTATCCGCAATCTGATATCCGGCATTGGGAAAAATACCTAACCAACGGTCACGGCGCATTAATTCGTGCCAGCTCACATCAATCGAAAAATAGCATGGTTTCCAGCCCTCGAGCAGCCTCTGCATGGCCTGCTGGAAATTATCCATCAAGATGGAATAATAGTGTTCATTAACCAGATAGGCGCAGGTGCACCACGCTTTTTCCGCCTTAATGAGATAATCAACGCTGTTAAATGCGGTAGCACTGTGGTAGTTAGCAGCCAGCAAGCCGACATCCCAGCTAATATTCTGTAGGGCTGTGAAATATTTATTCAGGCGATGTATTGTCGCTTCATCCTGATGAAACTCAATGTCATCTTCAAGGATCAGCACATTTTTCCAGTTATTCGCCTGCGCCATCTCCAGCGCACGAATATGTGACTTTGCACAGCCAATATAACCAGGAGTGTACTCTGTTGCTTCCAGACGAATAATTTTTTCGGCTGGAATACCGAGCTTTTTAAGCTGGCGGGCCATACGTACACGACGATCTTTGCGTTTATTCAGGTTGATATAAATCACCCGCTCGATCGTGTGCCAGTTAATTGGTGTCATGGTAGTCACAGGTCTGTTTAGGAAATTGATTTACTTTTTTAATACGACACAATGAGCCATTTCTTAAATACACAGGAAAATAAAATTAAATTTAGTCGCTAAATCAGAAGAAGTGTTTATCAATCAGGAGGATAGTTTGAGCAGAATAAAATTAACGACGTGACATGAAGGATAAACCGCTGGCCTGCATGTGCGCCAGGCGGTTAAACGCTATCAACCGTGGGCGCTGAGCCAGCTGGCGTACACTTCATCCCAGATGGCGGCGGGCGTCCCGGCGCGGCCCAGACCGAAGCCGTGACCGCCACGCGAAATCTGCACCAGCTCCACCGGCACGCCCGCGCGACGGCAGGTATCGCGCATCAGCAGCGTGTTGTACGGATTTGAGGTGTGATCGTCTTCCGCCTGCGCCAGAAACGTTGGCGGAAACTGTTTGGTCACATAGTTTTGCACCGACCACTTCGCCTCTTCGCCCGGCGCAATATCGCGGCCGACCATCATCAGATGCGTATTGGTGTGCGTATAAGGCGGCTCCAGGGTAATCACCGGATAGATCAGGCCGACGGTGTCGACCCGCGGTACCACCATGTCGAGATCGTCCTGCGGCGCGTAGGTCACAAAATCGGGCCGCGCGGCCGCCATGCCCAGCAGATGCCCGCCCGCTGAAAAGCCCAGCGCATGCACCCGACGCTCCATCGAACGCACCAGCCGGATTGCGCGCTGCGCATCCTGCAATGGCGCCATGTTGCCGGCGCGCCACTTCTCATGCGGCAGACGATAGCTCAGCACATAGGCAGTATAGCCGCGTGCGTTTAGCCAGTGCGCCACCGGCCAGGCTTCGCCGCCCATGCCAATCCAGCGATAACCGCCGCCAGCAGCGATCAATACCGCTTCGCCGTTGGGGTTCTCCGGCTGAAAGCGCTGAATCGTTGGGCTGACGATGTTCGACCAGGAGCCGTTCGCAGAAACGTGGAGCGCACCCGACGGGCCGCCGCCGCCGGGCGGATCGTCCGGCCAGAGGGGGATAATATTATTGCGGGCAAACAGCTTGCCCGTGGTCATCGAGAGCATGGCGGCTCCGGTGCCCAAAATAAATTGTCGGCGCGTAATCATCTTTTGGTTAACAAGTCGCTATAGGTTACGCCATACAACTGGCGCTCTCAGACATCCGATGCAAAGCCGGTGCCAGAAGCGAATTATCATATGGAGAGTCAACTGGCAGACGGCCAGCACGGATAAGGCGTTATCCGGCTGCAAGAATAAACGAAACAGGATGGGCTTGTATATCAGCATGCGCGTTAGCAACGGTAACCCGCCCTGCTGGTCTGCTCTTCTGTGGTGGCAGAAGAGCAGACTCTGACGTTTAATCTGACGGTTGCGCCTGCTCCATGATCATCTGCTGGCACTGCTGATTGTTGCTGCGCGCCAGCTTTTTGTCCTCGTCGCTCAGTGACACCCAACCCTGTGCCACTTCACCGGCCTGCTCTTTATCAAACGGCACATTGTTCATCGCATGTGGCGGCTGGCTGCGTGCGGTTAGCGTTTCCAGTTTCTGCACGTAGTTATCGACGCTGTCATTGCTTTTTTCACTGGCTACCAGCGTGCAGAGCTGACTGGCGTAAGTGCTGGTTTGATCTTCATCATCAGCCACAGCATAGCCGGAGGCACCCAGCACCGCAGCGGCGATAAGCAGTTTTGCAAACTTCATCTGTCTCTCCTTCTCTGTTCAGAAAGCTCAAGGTTACCCATTTTCTTTGTCTTGCTGACGCGCACTGAGACGCGCAGTACGCCAGTTTAATAACGGCGTAACCGTAATACCATGCACAACGATGCTGGTCACCACTAAGGTGAGCGCCATATCGACCATCGTCCGCGCTTCTTCACCCCCCATGCCGTGTACCCAGGCGAAGGCGATGTAGTTGATACTGCCGATACCGCGGATGCCCAGCCAGCCAATCAGCAGGCGGCGAATCCTGGGCATACCGGTACCGATGGTCGCCAGCCAGACCGCCAGCGGACGAACAATGAAAAACAGGATCAGCGCCAGCAGCAGGCCATAGCTGTTCCAGTGATCTGCCAGCGTAATGCCCAGTACAATCACCATGCCTGCAGCCAGCAGGCGTTCGATGGTGTCGCCAAAGAATAGCGCGTCGCTGACCACCAGCCCGACCGATTTCACCAGCCCGCCATCGCCGATGGCGCGTACATTCGGGTTAACCAGCTCTTCCGCCGGTGCGCAGCGATCGTCTTCCGGCAGATGCTCAGCGGGTGCGTTGCGAATAAAGCCGAGCTCGGCACGACGCAGCCCAACGCCAGCGGCAAAGGCGGCCAGGAAGCCGGATGCATCCATATATTGCGCGGCAGCGTAACTCAAGGCCATCAGCGCCAGTGCCAGAAAATCGTTAGGCGCGACATCCTTATTGGCATTGCGCAGATAGGTGGCGAGCACGCCAATCATGCGGCCAAGCAAAAAGCCCACCGCAAGCCCCATGCCGATCGCCCAGAGCACGTCGACCATCGCCCAGTGCGCGAAGAATTGCGCATCCGGCTGTTGACCGGTAAACAGCAGCACCGCCAGCAGCAGCAACGGCAGTGCGGAACCGTCATTCATGCCCGCTTCGCTGGAGAGCGCGACGCGCAGTGAATCATCATCGCGCGCATCATTTACTGAAATCAGGCTGGCCAGCACCGGATCGGTGGGCGCGATAATGGCGGCAAAAGCCAGCGACAGCGGCCAGTTGAATGACGTCAGTGTATGAATCACCAGCGTCATGGCACCCACGGTCAGCAGCATCGCGGGAAAGGCGAGGCGAAAACCGACGCGCCAGCTGTTATCCCGAAACGGCAGGCGCAGCTTCAGGCCGGTAATAAACAGCGAGGCGGCCATGGTGATTTCGGTAATGTGTGCGGCCAGTTCAGGCTGACCAATGATATCGACGCGGGTTAAATCGAGCACCCACGGGCCAATAATAATCCCGGCGATAAGATACAAACCAAAGGAAGTCACTGGTCCACGATGGATCCAGCTTGAAGACAACGACATTAACAATAACAGACCGCCGGTCAGGGCGGTCCACGCCAAAAATCCCATAACATTCCGCTTTTCAGAATAAAAAATAACTGCATTAAGCCTGGCACATTACCGGCCTGATGCAGAATTTCTGCTGACTTATGATGGAAACAGGGCCAAAGCGTTATTTATTACCGTTTCGTTTTTCAGCGGCTTAGTCATGCAGATGACGGCTGAAAAGACGCACCAGCAAACTCGCTGCCGCAGCCAGCGTGGCCAGCGCCACAACGCCGGTCCAGTGCCAGTGCTCCAGCGCAGCCGATCCCAGCGCGGCACCGGCGGCCATGCCGATAAACACCACGGTGAACAGCAGCGCGTTTAGCCGACTGCGCGCCTCCGGCACCAGGCTGTAAATCAGCGTCTGGTGCGCTACCAGCGTGGCCTGCACGCCTAAATCGAAGCCGATGGCGCTGATCACAATCAGCGTCAGCTGACCGGCAGGCGAAAACAGCGGCAGCAGAAACATCAGCGCAAAGGCGATCATTACCAGCGATGCGCCATATTGCGTGACCCGCGCCGGGCCGACCCGATCGGCAAACATACCGGCCAGCGGCGCCGCCAGCGCACCCGCTGCACCTGCCAGACCAAAGGCGCCCGCCACCGCGCTGTCGAGATGAAAATCGGCGTTGAGCATCAGCGCCAGCGTTGACCAGAAGGCGCTGAACGCCACTGATAACAGCCCCTGCGCCAGCGCCGCACGCCGCAGCGTCTGGTGCTCGCGCCACAGATGCCACATTGATGCTAATAACGACGGATAGCTGACGGTGGTAGCAGGACGAATATGCGGCAGGATGCGCCACAGCGCGACGCTAATCAGCAGCACGGTGGCCGCCGCCAGAAAGTACATGCTGCGCCAGCCGAAATACTCGCCGACCGCCCCGCTGACCACCCGAGACAGCAAAATGCCCACCAGCAGGCCGGTCATTACGGTGCCGACAATTTTGCCGCGCTGCGCCTCAGGCGCCAGTGTCGCGGCGGTAGGCACGATATCCTGCGCTACCGTTGCGGTCATGCCGATCACGAAGCTGGCGAGTAACAGTGCGTTCAGGCTGCCGGAAAATCCGCACAGCAGCAGCGCCGCCATCAGCATGATGCCCTTGATCAAAATAATATTGCGACGATCGTGACGATCGCCCAGCGGGGCCAGCAGCATAATGCCCAGCGCGTAGCCCGCCTGCGTTAACATCGGCACGCTGCCCAGTGCGCTAATGCTGGCATGAAAATCGTCGCCCATAATGCCCAGCATCGGCTGGCTGTAGTAAATCGACGCGACGCTCAGCCCGGCTCCGGCGGCAAGCGTAAACACAACGCCAGCAGAAAGGGGATGTGGCGCAGCAGGCGTAGCGGAATCGGTAATATTGGCGCTCATGGTGATACTCCTCATTGCGGTATGGCGCTATTAGACGTCATATTATTAATACGCGGTAGACCCGTGACAGACAGAACTGTTATACGAGAGACGTATGAATACCCACTATGGCGGCGGCCCGGACCGCATTGAACTGATGCAGACCTTTATTCGCATTGTTGAAAGCGGCAGTTTGTCTGCGGCGGCGATGCGGCTTAACACCACGCAACCGACCATCAGCCGACGCCTGCAGGCGCTTGAGAAGCTGCTTGGCCTGAAGCTGATTCAGCGCACCACGCACGCGTTCAAACTCACCGACGATGGCGAACGCTGTTACGCCCACGCCCGCCAGCTGCTGGAAACCTGGCATGCGCTGGCGGATGAGTTAACCGGAGCCAGTGACGCTCCGGCGGGCACATTGCGCGTTCGTGCCCCGCACGCCTTTGGGCAGGATCAGATGATTGCGCCGCTGGCTGAGTATCTGCGGCGCTATCCACAGGTTAACGTCGAGTGGATGCTGAATGACCATTCGCCCGACTTTATCGCCGACGGCGTTGACTGCGCGATTCAGGTCGGTACCCAGCTCGATCCGGCGCTGGTTGCCATCCTGCTGGCGGAGGTGCCGCGCATTATCGTTGCCTCGCCCGAGTTGCTGGCGGCTCATCCATCGATTACCGGGGTGGAGCAGTTAACCGATTTGCCGTGGCTGGCGCTGAGCACCTTTTATCGCAACGAAATTGTTCTCAGTCGAGGTGAGCAGGAGAAGGTGAACCTGGCGATTGCGCCGCGCCTGAGCAGCGACAGCCTGTATGCTATTCAACGCGCTGCCCGCTCCGGCCTTGGCATCGCCATCGTTTCCGCCTGGATCGTGCAGGACGATCTGGCCAGCGGCAAGCTGGTGCATCTGCTGCCCGAGTGGCAAGCCTCACCCCTGCCGGTTTACCTGATCTATCCGTGGGCAAGTTATTATCCGGCGCGCCTGCGCACGTTTCTGGCGATGATGAAAGCGGTGATGCCCGGCCTGACCGGCACCCAGGCAATCAGGGTTGGGGAGCCAGGAGGGCCGCCTGGCAGACGGCTTGTTTAACAGCGGGGCGTGAGTTTGGTTCTGCCTTGCAGGCTGGCCTTTAAGGTCAACGTCTTTAAGGTCAACGTCTTAAGGTCAACGGCCATTTCGTTCTGCCTTGCAGGCAGCTCGCTTAAAGGCCAGGTCAACGGCCAGGTCAACGGCCATTTCGTTCTGCCCTTCGGGCCGCCCGAGCAGGGGCGGCATGCGCCCCGCCCCTGCACCCCGGCTATCCGGCAAACACAACCGCCCGCCGCAGGCGGGTACCTTCGTCGGTTCACATTTCTTCACGGACCGCTCGCGATTCGGAGTATTCGCCTCATCCTGAGGCTCACCCCTTCGGGGCAGCGCAAGCGCTGTTCAAAAACGCTCCCGGCGTTTTTGTCTGCTCAGCGCTCCCTTGTCCCGCCATCCATGGCGGGCCATCCTAAAATGTTCACCTCCTCAGCGGTGGTGATGCCTCCTCAAGGTCAAAACCCAAGTCAAAACCCAGGTCAAAACCTAGTTCAAAACTTAGTTCAAAACCCAAGTCAAAACCCAGGTCAAAACCCAGGTCAAAACCCAGGTCAAAACCCAGGTCAAAACCCAGGTCAAAACCCAGGTCAAAACCCAGGTCAAAACCCAGGTCAAAACCCAAGTCAAAACCCAAGTCAAAACCCAAATATCTAAGGCACAGGTACTTCGATTTTTTAGTTTATTAGACTTCAGGCCTCACGCCTCACGCTCCACGCTCCACGATTTGGGTTTGGATTTGGATTTGGATTTGGATTTGGATTTGGATTTGGATTTGGAGTTGGATTTGGATTTGGATGTTTAGCTCTAGCTTTAAGCTTTAAGTTTTGAGTTTTGAGTTTTGAGTTTTGAGTTTTGAGTTTTGAGTTTTGAGTTTTGAGCTTTGAGCTTTGAGCTTTGAGCTTTGAGCTTTAGATTTTGTATTTTGTATTTTGTATTTTGTATTTTGTATTTTGTATTTTGTATTTTGTATTTTGTATTTTGGATTTTGGATTTTGGATTTTGGATTTTGGGATTTATTTAGAATTTCATCTTTAATCTTTTCGGTTTTGACCTGGGTTTTGACCTTGAGGAGGCATCACAGACGCCGAGGCGAAAGCATTTTCCAGGATGAGCCGCAGGGATGCGGCGAGAGGGTGCGTTGAGCAGGAGCGAATCGCGCCTGGTCCGTCAGGAAAATGCTTTTGCTGAGGGCACCCACGAAGTGGGCGGTTGTGTTTGCCGGATAGCGCGGGTGCAGGGCCGGGGCGACTGCCGGCCCTGCTCGGGCTGCCTTTAGGCAGAACGAAATCGTCTTTGACCTGGCCCTGCTCGGGCTGCCTTCAGGCAGAACGAAATGGCCTTTGACCCTAAGACGTTGACCTTAAAACGCCGCCTGCGTAAGGCAAAAGCCCGGCCTGCTTAAGGCCGCAGCCCCACCTGCTTACTTCTTCTCTGTCCGCGACATATTATCCAGCCAGCCCATAACAAAGGCCGACAGCACAAACGTCAGGTGGATAATCACGTACCACATCAGCTTATCGTTCGACACGTTGCGCGCTTCCATAAAAACACGCAGCAGGTGAATCGACGAAATGGCAACGATCGAGGCGGCCACTTTGTTTTTCAGCGAGCCGGAGTCCATTTTTCCCAGCCAGCTTAGCTTTTCTTTGTGTTCGTCGATATCGAGCTTGGAAACGAAGTTTTCGTAACCTGAAAGCATCACCATCACCAACAAACCGCCGACCAGCGTCATGTCCACCAGCGAAAGCAGCAACAGAATCAGATCGTTCTCTGCGATGCTGAAGATATTGGGCAGGATGTGAAAAATTTCCTGAAAAAACTTAACGGTCAGCGCCAGCAGACCAAGAGAAAGACCAAAGTAAACCGGCGCCAGCAGCCAGCGCGAAGAGTACATCAGGTTTTCAATAAAGCGTTCCATAATTTCCAGTCGGTAAGTAAACAGGTTGCGCAGTATACCGCATGAAATGTGAAGTTAATTCAGGGAATCGTCATGTCGTTGCGGACGGTTATCCGTTGCCATCGTAGCGGAAAAATTACCTTGCGACTGCCGCGCTAGCAGTGTGCTGCGCGGCTCTCTTGTCCATAAGCTATCGTTATAGCGGTTCAGCGTAAAAAAATAACGCAAGGGCTGAAAAGTCGATCTTCCCGCGTACCACTTGCGCTGTAGCCAGATTTACCGCTGCGCTTGTTGCGCCTGCCGGTGCGAATCCAGAGTTATCTCGCTGGTGATTTGCGTCGTTGCGCGTAAACTTTTTTTTCACAGGAGAAAAACATGTTCAAAATTATTCGATCGTTGTTTACCAGCCCGGAAAAATTACTGCAGGTGATCAATCGCAGCGAGATTGAAGATTCACTTGCTGAAGGGGAGCGTATTTTTATCGATGAAGATGGCAAAGCCACGGTAAACCTGCAAAACGAGGCGGTGCAGGCCGACTTTATGAAACATGTCAACGCACTGAAGAGAGCCTGATGAGTACAGCAATTTTTATGGTGTTAATGGTGTGCGGCTACTGGTACACCAGCCGCGATTTGTCGTCGCGCTTTAAAATCAAGCGTTCGTTCGGCTGGGACGTTTACTTTTTGGTCGCGCTCTACGGCTGCATTTTTGTGGTTCAGGGGCTGATTGCTACCGGTTTAATCTGGCTGATGCTGTTAGTCGTTTCGGTGGTACGTAACAGCTTTCCGCATTCGCAGGACGTTTACTATCACTACCAGATGGAGTTCATGAACTGGAGCTTCCTGGGCATTCAGGCACCGGTGCTGATCACGCTGATCTTTACCGTACTACTCTGCCTGTATCGCTCAAACTGGTCGGGTAGCGCGCGTCTCGATTCCAGCGGAAGACAAAAGCTCTATAAACAGCTTTCGCACACCAACGGCGTCGAAGGTTTGCTTTATCAATGTATGGAAGAGGGCGAACTGGCGTGGGTGACGCTGACTTCACGGCGTATTTATATCGGCATGATTCACACTGCGACCTTCGACAGCGGTAATCCCAATACCAACAACGTCGTGCTGATCCCGTTTCTTAGCGGCTATCGCGATAAACAAACGCTGGATCTGGTGGTGGAGCACAACTACAGCGCCTGGTATGACGAACATAATATTTCGCTGACCTCGGAGCCGAACTCGGCAATGTCGTTTCGCAAAGTGATTATGCTCGATCAGATCGAAAGCCTGTCGCTGTTTGATCCTGCCAGCGCGCTGGCCCTGAAGATAAAACCTCGCTAAGCGGTGGCGCCCACGCGCCAGACGCTGCTGAGATTAAAGCGCTGCCACAAATTGCTGTCCTCAGGCCCGATAATGCTGTCACAGCAGAAGCTGTCTGCCAGATCCAAAGCCTCAGGGGGGATTTCCCGCTGGGTACGCAACGAATAGAAAATATTGACCTTAGGGCGCAACAGGGATGTGTTGCCCACTTCGGTGACCAGTGCAACCCGCCCTGACGCCAGACGCACCAGCGATCCCACCGGATAGATCCCCAGCGACTTCACAAACATATGAAAGATGGCACGGTCAAAATGACCGCTCCAGCTGGCCATGCGGTGCATCGCCTCTGCCGGATTCCAGCCCTCTTTATAAGGCCGCATCGACGTAATCGCGTCGTATACATCGCATACCGCGGTCATCCGCGACAGCTCACTGATGCCTTTTCCCGCCAGCCGGTGAGGATAGCCGCTGCCGTCGAATTTTTCGTGGTGGTGCAGCGCAATATCAATAATGTCAGCGTCCGCCTCGGCTTCCATCAGCATCTGCGCGCCCATTATCGGATGCTGCTGCATGATGATGAACTCTTCATCGGTCAGCTTGCCGGGTTTGTTGAGAATCGCCAGCGGCACCGACGCTTTGCCGATGTCATGCAGCAGCCCGCCCATGCCCGCGCGCAGCATTTGCTCATCGTCGTAGCCCATCTTTTGCGCCAGCGACACCATTAGCGCGCACACCGCCATAGAGTGCAGCCAGGTATAATCATCGTGATTTTTCAGGCGCGCCACGCTGAGCAATGCCGAAGGATGGCGCTTCACCGATCCGGCAATATCGTCCACCAGCGCGGATGCGCTGGTGAGATCCAGCGAGGTGCCAAGGCGCGCCTCGTTAAACATCGCCATGATTTGCCCTTTCCCCTGCTGGAAAATCTGGCGAGCGCGCTCCACTTCACTGTCAAATCCGCCTGGCGTTATCTCAGGCACGCGTAGCGTCTCGCTGTTAGCGGATGCATGAGGCACGCTTTTGGCAAGATCGATCCAGACTTTCTCAATGCCGCTCTCTTTGATCGCCGCGATCTGGCGCGGATCGGTCAGCAGCATCTGGTTGCGCACGCGCGAATCGTGCACCCAAAATACTTCAAGCTTGTGGAGAAACATCCCGGGTAACAGTTCGCTGACGGGGATCAGCTTAATCACGATAGTGTTCCTGGACAGCCATTGAATACCGGATCTATCGGCAGATCGACGAAATTACTTCATTGCAATTGGGTAAAAAAAGCGTCGATCGGCTGGCTTGTTATGCGCCGCCGCATCCCCGACATAGACCACCATCGCGCCCTTTGTCTCGATCTCTGGCACAATTCCCTGTAATAACTTAGCGTTACCGTTGAATCTGTGGCACACCGCAACTTCACTTGTGGTGGATGCCAAAATGCCCCTGTTTTCCCGCCCTGCTTTTCACCATTCGCCCAATGACCGTTAAGGCGCGCCTTCCTATATTTGCTTTTCAGCTGAAATTTCGCTGTCTCTCTCTCCCGCTCAGAAGGAATGACCCCATGCTGAAAGCCCCGCTGGCTGAGAAAACGAGTTACGTGCGCATCTGGATCCTGATGCTGATTCTGCTGCTGTCGGTGGTGGCCTACGCCGATCGCTCTATCCTGTCGATTTCCGGTTCGGCGATTAAACAGGAGTTCGGCCTGTCGCCCATCCAGCTCGGCCTGATCCTTTCGGCGTTCAGCTGGGCCTATGTGATCGGCCAGATCCCCGGCGGCCTGTTTCTCGATCGCTTTGGCACCAAACGCGTGTATGGCATTACGCTGGCGCTGTGGTCGCTGGCCACCATTGCCATGGGTTTTGTCGGTGAATTTGCGCAGGGGCTGACCGGCGCGCTGGCGCTGATGTTCGCCCTGCGTTTCCTGCTCGGCCTGATTGAGGCGCCGAGCTTTCCCGCCAACGCGCGCGTGACCATCATGTGGTTTCCCAAAGCGGAACGTGGCCGCGCGTCGTCGCTGTTTTCATCGTCGCAATATTTCGCCGTGGCGATTTTCTCACCGCTTTCCGGCTGGCTGGTGTCACGCTTTGGCTGGGAGTGGCCGTTCTTTGTGCTCGGCGGCATCGGCGTGATGACGGTATTTATCTGGATGTGGTTTATGAAAGAGCCGCGCCAGCATCCCGGCGTATCGCCCGCTGAGCTGCGCCATATCGTTGACGGCGGCGCGCTGGTGGAGATCGACAGTCATGCGGCGCGCACCGCGCCTTCACGTCTGAGCAAAGCGACGGTGAAAAAGCTGCTCAACAACCGCATGCTGTGGTGCGCCTATATCGGCCAGTACTGCATCATCGCGCTGAGCTATTTTTTCATTACCTGGTTTCCGATCTATCTGGTGCAGTCGCGCGGCATGAATATTCTTGATGCCGGTTTTGCCACCATCGCGCCCGCGCTGTTTGGTTTTCTCGGCGGTATCTCCGGCGGTTATATTTCCGACCGGCTGATTACTCAGGGCTGGAGCATCTCGTGGGCGCGCAAAACGCCCTATATTGTCGGCATGCTGATGGCATCAACGCTGGTGATTGCGGCGGTGGTGAGCAGCAACGTCTGGATCATCGCCATTATGTCGTTCGCCTTCTTCGGTAAAGGCGTGGCGGCGGGCGCGGGCACCTGGGCGGTGATCAGCGATACCGCGCCGAAAGAGGCGGTTGGCCTGGCGGGCGCTATCTTCAACGGCATCGGCAATATCGCCGGGATTTTAACCCCGCTGCTGTTTGGCGTCATTGTGGCGCTGACCGGCAGCTACGGCATCGGCCTGCTGTTTGTGGCCGCACACTGCATCGTTGCCGCGCTGCTGTTCCTGTTTGTGATGGGGCCGATTCATCGCGTGGGCGATGCGCAGGACGATGCCGCCGCACCGCGCTACGCCGATGATAAACCGCAGGTTACCGGCCATGCCTGAGGATTCTGCCCGCACACATTGCGTGCGGGCGACCTTTGCAGTCGCGGCAAAACCTGCTTGACTATAGGGCTGTCCGTCAATGCTGTACGGGAGCCTGCAATGCCGTTAGTTCGTGTTACCGCCCTGTCTGAACTTGCCGCCGCCGACTGGGATCGGTTGCTGCCCGATGATAATCCTTTTTTAAGCCACGCCTTTCTCAGCACGCTGGAAGAGAGCGGCAGCGTTAGCGCCGCCACCGGCTGGCAGCCCGATCATCTGCTCTGGCAGCAGGATGGCCAGCTGCTGGCGGCGCTGCCCGGCTACCGCAAAAGCCACTCCCGCGGCGAATATGTTTTCGATCAAGGATGGGCAGATGCCTGTCGCCGCGCCAATCTGCCCTATTATCCCAAATGGCTGGGCGCGATTCCGTTTACGCCAGTCGGCGGCGCGCGCGTGCTGGGCGATGCCGCTGCCAGCGCCGCGCTGTTGAGCGCTCTGCCGGAATATCTGCTTCAGCATCAGTTAAGCAGCGCCCATATCAACTTTACCGATGCGGCCAGCAACGATCTGCTCGCCTCGCAGCCAGAGTGGCTGCTGCGCCTCGGCTGCCAGTATCGCTGGCACAACCCCGGCTACCGCGACTTTCAGGATTTCCTCGACACGCTGATGTCGCGCAAGCGTAAACAGCTGCGCAAAGAGCGTGAGCAGGTGGCGGCGGCGGATATGGCGTTTGTCTGGTATCGCGGCGATGAGCTCACGGAAAGTCAGTGGGATTTTGTCTATCACTGTTACGTCAACACCTATGCGGTACGCGGCCAGTATCCCTATTTAAGCCGTGAATTTTTCAGCCTGCTGGCGGAGCGAATGCCGCAAAAGATTCAGGTGGTAATCGCCGAACGGCAGACGCAGCCGGTGGCGATGGCGTTCAGCCTGGTCAGCGGCAGTACGCTGTATGGCCGCTACTGGGGCTGTCTGGCGGAGTTTGATCGCCTGCATTTTGAGACCTGCTTTTATCAGGGCATGGAGTTTGCCATTACGCATGGCCTGCGCGAGTTTGATGCCGGTGCCCAGGGCGAGCACAAGCTGATCCGCGGCTTTGCGCCGCAGATCACCTCATCGTGGCACTATCTGCTGCATCCCGGTCTACGCGATGCGGTGGGCGACTTTCTGGAAGAGGAGCGCGCCGCGGTGCTGCAGTGGGCGGACGACGCCCTTGGCGCGCTGCCCTACCGTCGTGGCGAGGCGTAGCTTACTCCTCCGCGACGAAGCCACCGGTCTGATGCTGCCACAGGCGGGCGTACAATCCCTGCTGTGCCAACAGCTGCTGGTGGCTGCCCATCTCAACAATCTGGCCGTGCTCCATCACAATCAGCCGATCCATTTTGGCGATGGTGGAGAGCCGGTGCGCAATGGCAATCACCGTCTTGCCCTGCATCAGCGTTTCCAGGCTCTCCTGAATCGCCGCTTCCACTTCAGAATCCAGCGCCGAAGTCGCCTCATCCATGATCAGTATCGGCGCGTCTTTCAGCAGCACGCGTGCGATGGCGATACGCTGGCGCTGACCGCCAGAAAGCTTAACGCCGCGCTCGCCGACGTGCGCATCCAGCCCGGTGCGGCCCTGCGCATCGGAGAGCAGTGGAATAAATTCGTCGGCCCGGGCGCGCTGAATCGCCAGCGCCAGTTCCTGTTCGCTGGCATCCGGGCGGCCATACAGCAGGTTTTCGCGAATCGAACGGTGCAACAGCGAAGTGTCCTGGGTAATCATACCGATCTGCGCGCGTAAGCTCTCCTGGCTGACCTGCGCGATATTTTGATCGTCAATCAGAATGCGGCCGCTGTTGATGTCATAGAGCCGCAACAGCAGGTTAACCAGCGTCGATTTGCCGGCGCCGGACGGGCCGATCAGGCCAATTTTTTCACCGGGTTTGATATCCAGATTGAGGTTGTTGATCACCTGACGGCTGCCGCCGTAGTCGAACTGCACCGCATCAAAACGAATGTTTCCGCGCGTCACCTGCAGGCTTTTCGCCTGTGGCACATCCTGCACGCTCAGCGGCTGGGCGATGGTTTTCAGGCCATCCTGCACCATGCCGATGTTTTCGAAGATGCCATTGACCACCCACATGATCCAGCCGGACATGTTGACGATACGGATTACCAAACCGGTCGCCAGCGCTATGGCTCCCACGCTGATCAGTGACTGGCTCCACAGCCAGAGCGCCAGCCCGCTGGTGGCCACAATCAACAGACCGTTGAGAATCGACAGCGTAACGTCCATGCTGCTGACCATTCGGCTGGCGATCTGCGTTTTCTCGGTCTGTTCGGTGATCGCTTCGCGGGCATATTGCCGTTCCAGATCGCTGTGGGCGAACAGCTTGATGGTGGCGATATTGGTGTAGCCATCAACGATGGTGCCCATCAGCTTTGAACGCGCTTCTGAAGAGACCACCGAACGCGCCTTCACGCGCGGCACAAAGTAACGCAGCGCGCTGCTGTAGCCGATAATCCACAGCACCAGCGGAATCATCAGCCGCCAGTCCGCCTGAGCAAACAGCACCAGCGAGGTCACGGCATAGATCACCACGTGCCAGATGGCATCCACCAGCTGGACCGCAGAATCACGCAGGGCGTTGCCGGTTTGCATGATGCGCTGGGCGATACGGCCGGAAAAATCGCTCTGGAAAAAGTTAAGGCTTTGGCGCAGTACGTAATTGTGATGCTGCCAGCGGATCATGCTGGTCATACTCGGGTTAATGCTCTGGTGCACCAGCAGATCATGCAGACCTATCACCACTGGCCGTAAAATCAGCGCCACAACCGCCATCCACAGCAAAATTGGCCAGTTCTCGCTGAACAGCGTGGCCGGAGAGGCATGATTAACCAGATCGATAATCCGGCTAAGATAGCTGAACAGCGCCACCTCGATCAGTGAGGAAGCCAGCCCCACCGCCAGCAGTGCCACAAAGCTTGGCCAGACCTGGCGCAGATAAAACCAGTAAAAGGCTCCTACCCGATCGGGCGGCGCACCGGCGGGCGCATCCTGGAAAATATTGATGAATCTCTCGAAACGGCGATACAACATAGCGGGTCCATATTCAGTCCATTCGAAGCCTTTAGCGTAGTGCAAGATCGTTACCGCTTCCGTTATTCCCCCCGGAGATGCCGGTTTACCTGTGGCAAATTTGGTTGCAATATAATCGCTTAGCCCGCAACACGGAGAGAGGCGATGGACATTACGATCAGGGGCCGGGAAATCGATGATGCCGCGGCCTGTCAGCGCATCCACAGTTATCCTGAGGTTTATCAGTGGACGCTTCAGCTGCCCTTTCCTACCCTCGATAGCTGGCGTAAAAAGTTCGAGCGTCAGGCAAACGACGGCGCGCCCGGCTTCGTGGCGGAAATGGATGGCCAGGTGGTGGGTGAAGTTAGCCTGTTCATTAACAGCAACGTGCGCATTCGGCAAACGATCGGGTTTGGCCTGGTGGTCGATCCCAACTACGGCGGGCGCGGCGTCGGCCAACAGCTGGTCGCAGCAGCGATCGATTACGCCTTTAACTGGTTTGGCGCCACGCGGCTTGAACTGGAAGCCTTCACCGATAACCAGCGCGCCATTCGGCTCTATGAACGCATGGGTTTTGAACAGGAAGGTGTACGCCGCCGTGCTGCGCTGCGGGAAGGCCAGTACCGTGACGTTACCATCATGGCCAGACTGGCGTAATCAGCAAAAAAGGTATGCATATGCGAAAAGGCTTAGTGATATTTCTGCACGGCGTCGGCAGCAACGGCGACGATTTGGCTGGACTGGGCGAGCACTGGGCGCCGCTCTTGCAGGGCGTGAGCTTTGCTGCCCCTGATGCTCCCTTTCATTTTGAACACGGCGCGGGCTTTCAGTGGTTTAGTCTGCAGGCGATTACCGAACAGAACCGTCCAGGACGGGTGCTGGCGGCACGCGAGGCGTTCGATCAACAGCTGCGTGCTCTTTTGCAGGCGCACAGCGTGACCGAAGATCGGGTCATTCTGGTGGGATTCTCGCAGGGTTCGATCATGGCGCTGGATGCGCTGGCGTCAGGCCGCTGGCAGTTTGCTGGCGTAGTGGCTTTTTCGGGTCGGCTCGCCACATCAGCGCTGTCGCCCTGCACCAACACGCCCGCGCTGATCGTGCACGGTCAGGATGACGACGTGATTCCGTGGATGGAGAGCGAAGCGGCGGCGCTGCGTTTGAAAGGCGCTGGCGTACACGTGGAAACGCAGTTTGAGCCCGCTACCGGCCATACTATTTCCGGCCAGGGTGCGCGCCGTGCCGCCACCTTTATCGCGCAGTGCCTGCACGATTAATCTTCCGGCCAGGCACGGCGTAACGCCTGAAAAGCGCGTTGCGCCGCGGCCTCTGCCGACAGCTGTTTCAGATGGTCATTAAAGACTTCAATGCCCACCGGACCGGCATAGCCGGCGCTTTTCAGGTAGTCGACAAACTCGGCTATCGGCAGATAGCCCTCGCCCGGCAACTGACGCCGATGGCGTGCAGTATCAAACAGCCGCTCCATCTCCTGCGACGATACCGGCTCGGCGACATCGCACAACTGTACTTCATAGATGCGGTGCATCGGAATGCCCGCCAAATCGCTGACGCTGCCGCCGCGCGCGCAGATGTGAAACAGATCAACCACCAGACCGACGTTGGGCAGATTGAGCCGCTGTAAACGCTGCCAGGCCTGCGGCAACGTATAATCGATCTGGCTCCACGCCATCGGCTCATACATCAGCCGCAGGTTGTGACGCGCCGCTTCGGCAGAGAGCCAGCGCAGGTCATCATCGATATTCTCCGCCACGCACTGTTTATCTGTCGACGCGGGCGCCTGCACCGTGTCACAGCGCAGTTGTTTTGCCAGCTGGAAGAACATCCGCGCTTCTTCGCGTTTCGCCTCACGCTGCGCGGTGGGTACGCCGGTGGCATCGCGCAGCACTTGCAGATTGGTAAAACCGAGGCCGATTTCGCCTGCCAGCTGCGCCAGCGCGGCGGTATTCTGCCCGGCATCCTCCCGCCAGATTTCCACCTGCTCAAAACCGGCGGCGCTGGCCGCACGTAGCTTTTGCGCCGCATCGCCCGACAGCAGCACCAGATTTAAAAATGTTGGATTACGCATCGTCTCCTCGCTAACTCACCGGTTAATAACAGTGAGTTTAGGAAGTCTCTGCGATTAAGCCGCTGGTTTTGGTAAGAAAATGCGTAAAGCTGAGGCTCAGCTCAGCAGCGTTATCAGCGTGAATCCGGCAAAAGCCATCAACAGTGAACCCACTACGTGTACCAGTACACTGCCCATCGCCCAGAGATATTTGCCCGATTGCAGCAGCATGAGAATCTCTGCCGAGAAGGTCGAAAAGGTGGTTAATCCGCCGCACAGACCGGTGACAATTAGCAATTTCCACAGCGGATCGATTTGCGGATTTTTCACAAACCATGCCATCGCCGCGCCAATAATAAAGCCGCCCGCCAGGTTAACGATCAGCGTCCCCGGCGGCAGGTTAGGAAACAGCGCGTTAAAGCGCAGCGAGATTAACCAGCGCAGCGTACAGCCCACGGCACCGCCCAGCATCACGGCCAGCATCGATTTCAACACAATTCAGTTCCAGCAAAACAAAGGGGCGATAGTGTTGCCTTGCAGGCGGCCAGAGGTCAAGGTCAACGGCGGTTTTGGGGTGCCCGGAAGCGGGTGGCTTTTGTCTGGCAGACGGCTTTTTAAGGTCAATGTCTTAAGGTCAACGGCCATTTCGTTCTGCCTTGCTGGCGGCTTTAAGGTCAACGTCTTAAGGTCAAGGTCTTAAGGTCAACGGCCATTTCGTTCTGCCCTTCGGGCCGCCCGAGCAGGGGCGGCATGCGCCCCGCCCCTGCACCCCGGCTATCCGGCAAACACAACCGCCCGCCGCAGGCGGGTACCTTCGTCGGTTCACATTTCTTCACGGACCGCTCGCGATTCGCTCCTGCTCAGCGCTCCCTTGTCCCGCCATCCATGGCGGGACATCCTGAAATGTTCACCTCCTCAGCGGTGGTGATGCCTCCTCAAGGTCAACACCCAAGTCAAAACCCAGGTCAAAACCCAGGTCAAAACCCAGGTCAAAACCCAAGTCAAAACCCAAGTCAAAACCCAAGTCAAAACCCAAACATCTAAGGCACAGGCACTTCGATTTTTTAGTTTGTTGGACTTCAGGACTCAGGACTCAAGACTCAGGATTCAGGCTTTGGGCTTTGGGGTTTGGGGTTTGGGGTTTGGGGTTTGGGGTTTGGGGTTTGGGGTTTGGGGTTTTATTTAGAATTTCATCTTTTATCTTTTGACCTGGGTTTTGACCTTTAGGAGGCATCACAAACGCCGAGGCGAAAGCATTTTCCAGGATGAGCCGCAGGGATGCGGCGAGAAGGTGCGTTGAGCAGGAGCGAATCGCGCCTGGTCCGTCAGGAAAATGCTTTTGCTGAGGGTACCCACGAAGTGGGCGGTTGTGTTTGCCGGATAGCCTGGGTGCAGGGCCGGGGCGACTGCCGGCCCTGCTCGGGCTGCCTTCAGGCAGAACGAAATAGACCTTGATCTTGACCTTAAAAAGGCAGCCTGCAAGGCAGAGCAAAATCGCCTTTGACCTGGCCCTCAAAAGGCCGCCCGCCTCCGGGCAAACCCATATCGTTGCTGATCCTCAGAAAAACACCACGCCTTTAATCAGGTTGCGGTTATTAATCACTCCCTCCTCAAACTCATCTGCCAAGCCAGCAAACGCAAAGCGATGGGTAAACATCATGTCGGCGCGTAGGCTGCCTGCGGCCATGAGCTCGCGCGCCTTGTCAAAATCTTCGCGCGTGGCGTTGCGGCTGCCCATCAGGGTGGTCTCTTTCTTGTGGAAATCGCTGTCGGGAATCACCAGATCGCCTTTGTGCAGGCCGACAAACACCACGCTGCCGCCGTGGCGAATCAGGTTCACCACGCCGTTCATCGCCGCTGGACTGCCGGTGGCGTCGATCACCTTTTCTGCCAGCATGCCGTTGAACTGATCGCGTAGCGCCGCATCAAAACCGGCATCGAGCGGGTTCAGCGTCACCAGACCAAGCTGCTGTGCCACGTGCTCCCGGCGAAAATCGCTGGTGTCTGCCACCACCACTTTTGCACCCGCAGCGGCGGCAATGGCGGCGACGCCAAGGCCGATCGGCCCGGCACCCACCACCAGCAGATGATCGTCCGCGACAATGGCCGCCCGGCGCACCGCATGGGCACTGATGGCGAACGGCTCAATCAATGCCGCCGCTTCAGGCGGTAGCGCATCAACAGCCAGCAGATTGCTCACCGGCACGCTGAGGAAATCGCAAAAGCCGCCATCCTGATGCACGCCGATCACCGAGATATTTTCACAGCAGTTGCTCTTGCCACTCTGGCAGGCACCGCAGCGCTGACAGGAGAGATAAGGCATCAACGCCACGCGTTGGCCGACGTGAAAATCGCTGACGCCGCTGCCCAACGCCACCACTTCGCCACAGAGTTCATGACCCAGCACGCGTGGATAGCTGAAGAACGGCTGATTGCCGCCCCAGGCATGAATGTCGGTGCCGCAAATGCCGGCCGCCACTATTTTCAGCAGCGCCTCGCCCGGCTGCGCAGTGGGTTTCTCACGGGTTTGCCACTGCATGCTGCGCGGTTCGGCACAGACCAGCGTATTCATTGTTGTCATTGTTAATCTCCTGTTATCTCTGCGCTGTTATGACCAATAATCGCCGACAGCAGCGCACTCCGTGTACAGAACTGTGACAACACAGCGTTTTTTTGGGCTTTGCATGGTTTTTAATGGATAAAAAACCGGGAACTGCCATGAGCCGTAGTCAGGATTTACGTCACAACGTCATTAATCAGATGCTGGATGGCATTGAGCAGCGCCATATTCCGTCGCCTCTGCCACCGCAGGCTGCGCTGGCAGAAATGTTTAACATCAGCCGCACCACGGTGCGCCATACGCTGCACTATTTACATCAGCGCGGCGTGCTGGAAAAAGTGCATGACAGCTACGTCATCGTGCGTCAGCCTGCGGGCGAAGATCGCCTTGCCGACGTCGCTCTGCCGATTGCCGAACAGGCGGCGCGCGTTGAGGAAGCCTTTTTTCAGATGATCAATCAGCGACAGCTGCTGGCAGGCGATAACTTTTCTGAATTGCAGCTGGCGCAGACGATGAGAGTCAGCCCGGTGGTGGTACGCGAATTCCTGCTGCGTTTTATGCGCTATGACCTGCTGGAGCCGGTACGACGCGGCCACTGGCGCATGAAAAAATTCGATCAGGCCTATGCCGAGCAGCTATTTGAACTGCGGGAAATGCTGGAAACCCACGCGCTGAATCGCTTTATTAATCTGCCCGCCAGTGATGAACGCTGGATACGCATTCGCGATCTGCTGGACCGTCACCGTGAGCTGCGTGACAGCATCGCCAGCAGCTATCGTCGTTTTGCGGAGCTGGATAAGGCGATGCACACGCTGATTCTGTCGGCGGCCAACAACGTCTTTTTTAATCAGTCGATGGAAATTATTTCGGTGATTTTTCATTCCCACTATCAGTGGGATGAAAGCGATCTCAAACAGCGCAACATCATCGCGCTCGAAGAACATATGGCGATCCTGACCGCAATGATTCACCGGCAGGATCTCAATGCCCAGCGGGCGCTGCATCGTCATCTCGCCACTGCCAAATCTTCCATGATCCGCTCAATCAACCAGTATCAGCGCAATTAAAAACCGATTAAAAACCGTGAAGCGGAACCTGCTGCACGGAAATGAAACAACTTAGCAACATCTCCCGTCACACTCATTAGTCTGCTTACAGCCTTCAGGCTCATGAAACGGTAAGTTCCTTACCCGACAACAACGCGTCCTACCCTGCTGGGAGATGGCAATGGAAAATATTACCGGCCGTAAAAGTGATACGGTCTCAACACCACCAGGCGATGAGTTTATTCCGGCGCGCGGCGCGCTGGTTCGTTCGCCACGCATCCGTAAGATTCAAATCACCGCCATGACGCTGCTGCTGCTGGCAGCGGTGATTAACTATCTCGACCGCAGCTCGCTGTCCGTCGCGAATATGACTATTCGTCAGGAGATGGGGCTGTCAGCCACGGAGATTGGTCTGCTGCTCTCCGCCTTTTCGCTGGCGTATGGTATTGCCCAGCTGCCCTGTGGCGCGTTGCTGGATCGCAAAGGGCCGCGCATCATGCTCGGTATCGGCATGTTTGTCTGGTCGTTTTTTCAGGCGCTCTCCGGGCTGGTAAACAACTTCACGCATTTTATCCTCGTGCGCATCGGCCTTGGCATCGGTGAAGCGCCGATGAACCCGTGCGGCGTCAAGGTGATCAACGACTGGTTCAACATCAAAGAACGCGGCATGCCGATGGGCTTTTTCAACGCGTCGTCGATGATTGGTCTGGCGATCAGCCCGCCGATTCTGGCGGCGATGATGATGGTGATGGGCTGGCGCGGCATGTTTATCACCATCGGCGTGTTCGGCATGGTACTGGCCATTGGCTGGTACATGCTCTATCGCAACCGTGATAACAACATTCTTAGTGCCGAAGAGATTCACTATTTGCAGGCGGGCAGCGTGGCGGCACGCAAGGAGCCGATGAGCTTTGCAGAATGGCGCGGGCTCTTTAAGAACCGCACCATGTGGGGAATGATGATTGGCTTTAGCGGCATCAACTATACCGCGTGGCTCTATATTGCCTGGCTGCCCGGCTATCTGCAGTCGACTTACAATCTGGATTTGAAAAGCACCGGCTGGCTGACCGCCATTCCGTTCCTGTTCGGCGCCGCGGGCATGCTGCTCAACGGTTACGTGGTGGATGCGCTGGTCAAGCGTGGCATGCAGGCGGTGAAAACCCGTAAGGTCTGTATTGTGGCCGGTATGCTGCTGTCAGCGGCCTTCACCGCGGTGGTGACCCGCGCCGACAGCACCGGCAGTGCGGTATTGATTATCGGCATGGCGCTGTTCTGTATTCACTTTGCCGGCACCTCCTGCTGGGGATTGATTCACGTTAACGTCACCGCACGCATGACTGCATCGGTCGGCAGCATCCAGAACTTTGCCAGCTTTATCTTTGCGTCCTTTGCCCCGGTGATTACCGGCTGGATCCTCGATACCACCAAATCCTTTAGCCTGGCACTGACCATCTGTGCTTGTGTGACGGTGGTGGGCGCCATGGCCTATCTGTTCATGGTGAAAAAACCGATCGTCGACCAGGTGCCCTAACCTCTTATAACGGCGTCAGCGTGACGCCAAATTTTTCGCCGTAGCGCTGGATTCCGCTAATTAGCTTATCCAGCGCCAGCGGCGGTGGCGGCGCCTGCAACGGTGCTCGCTGCTGTAGCGCCTCATCAAAACGCGACAGCGTGGCGAAATCACGCGGGTAACGTTCAGCATCCGCACCCACAAACGCCCCTTCTTCTTTGGCACAATCCAGTAGCTGCTGCCAGCGCGCAATCGGTGCCATGCCGATGCTTTCGGTGCCGTGTGAAAACAGCAGCATATCGATATGGTTAAACGGTGGCTGTTTATCGAGAAAACGCTGCAGATTATTCGCCGACGGTTCAGTGCAGAACACCAGCCAGAACGGTATCGCGTGCAGCTGCTGGGTCACCCACGGGTCCATCAGCAGGAAATTATCGACCACCAGCCGCGTCGGCAGAATGCCCGCTGCGATGTACCAGTCGCGATAAATTTCCGCCGTCACAAAGCTGAGATCTTCCGGATGCTCGTAGCTCAGCTCCAGCAGCGTCCAGTTCTGATCGGCCGCCAGCTCACGCAGTTCCGGCAATAGCGCCGGATCGAATCCCCATTCTGCCTCCGGCAGCCGGGCGTTGGGTTCCGGCGGCTGCCAGCGATCGCGATCGACGCCGTAGCGCGCAAGATACTCCGCCACACGCGGCCCGCCGGTGAAATACTCCTGTTCGCTGGCCCCGCCGAGCGCACCGAACTGGAAGCAGGCGCGATCGTTGGTGCGCGTCACCGGCCAGCTCTGGCGGCAATGATTGACGATCAGCGTGGAACCGGGCGGCAGAGAGCTGAGCAGAAACTCTTTGGTCGATAAGGTCAGGCGGCGCTGCTTGAGCCGAAAATAAGACATCTGATCGAGCATTAGTCGATCCTGATTCGGGTCCTGCATGTGATGTACGGCAAGATGCGGCGAGACCGCCAGCAGCGCATCGATCACCGGCCTGCCCTGTTCAAATCCACGTTGGGCATCATCAGGATCGTTGTCCAGCGAGCGTACCGGACAGAGAAAGGTCTGCGGCAGCCAGGGTACGCCCATCGCCGAGGCGAGATGCACCATCGCGCCGTTGGAGGAACCGATAAAAGCCGCCGGATAATCACGCTGCGGATACTGCTCACACATCCACTGATTAATGCCTTCTACATCGAGCTTTTGCGCTTTTTTCAGGGTAATGCCTTCCGCCATGCCGCCAATGGCGTAGCCCCATTCGCGCAGCGTATCGGGCAGGCGATTTAAGGCGGGCAACAGGCGATCAAGCGCGGGCGACTGGCTCGGGCTGCTGAAGGGCTGTTGATGCAGTGCCGAGGCGAGCGCCGCGACCATGGCGGCGGCAGAGTCAAAACGGGCGATGCCCCGTGGCGCTTTACTCATGATCATGCTCCCGGTTAGCCATCAGGAAAGGACGAATCGCGCGGCAGAAATTCCACGGATAGACGTAGTTCAGGGTATGCGTGCCCTGCTGCAGCGTCAGAATTTCACTGTCCGGCAGCAGCGCATCCATCTCTTCAATCCAGCGCGCCGGTGAGACCACATCACGTGAGCCACGCACCAGCAGCGTGGGCGCCTGAATATAAGGCAGCCGCTGCTCAATGCGGTCACGCATCATGATGCGTATCGATGCCAGCGCGCGAAAAACACCGGCTTTGGCATAGTCGACACGGCTCAGCGATGCGGGAGAGTGAAATTTTTCGCGTCGGCCGTTGCGCCAGTCTCGCCACAGTTGGACCGGCAGAAAACGCGCATGGCGATCCACCGTCGGGCCCTGCAAGACCAGCGCGGCCACCGCTTCAGGATGCCGCACCGCTAACGCGGCCAGCACCTGACAGCCAAAAGAGTTGCCGATAAACAGCGCGCGGGGAATATCGTTGTGCTGCATCCACTGCCAGAGCGCATCGGCCTGCTGATCGACCGTCAGCGTCGGCGACGACGCTGGCATCGCGCTGGCACCATAGCCCGGCAGATCGGGTACCAACACGCGAAAATCCCAGGACAGCGCAATGGCCAAATCTTCCATTGCACGGCCCGACAGCACCAGACCATGAATCAGCACCACCGGTAAACCGGGCATCGGCTTTGCCGTCGCGCGGGTAAATATTCGCCAGCGACCTACCTGCTGATAATAACCGGCCAGCCCGGCGTGATGACTGTGAATGCCCACCGGCGGCGTCTGTTGTAATGCCCGCCACTGCTTTATTCCCCACACCGTACCCGCCATTCCGGCCGCCATTGCCACCATCAGGGCACGCTGTTTGCCGTTACGCTGCGTTTTTTCTTTCATGCGTCGCTCCTGTCAGGGTTGCCAGTTTGAGTGTAGGAGCATTACGCGCAGTGTGGGAAAGCAGAAAGGTGAGGCAGATTAAAAAAGCGTTATCTTCAGCATGATGCGCTCATCAGGATGAGCCATTCGCCGTGACGGCAGCCTCAGTTTTACGCAGGCATCGACAGGAGAGTACTTTGACGACAGGGCGCGTGCTGCCAGTCAGCACAGCACAGCACAGCACACACATTAACGTAGCTAACCAGCACGCAGGATTCGCCTGTGCGTAGAAATTGTGGGCACTGGTCAAGAGAGCCGATCACCTGTTGCACGGTCACATCAGGCTTTACTGGCGTCGCTGGCTGAACATGCCTGAGCCGCTGTTTATCGCTTTCTTTACGGACAACACGTTGGCTTCTTGTCATGTTTTTCACGCGAAAAACTTGTCACCTCAGCGGCTGTTGATAAAATAACCGTTTTACCCGGAGGCGCAGATGAGCATTCAACAGCAGGTTGCCCGGCAGGTTGCTGCAACACCGCCGGGTAAGATCATTGTCAGCCGTGATTTTCCGGCCTGGAAAAGTGCGCCCAACGGCCTGTCGAAAGCGCTGAGCCGCCTGGTGGCGTCCGGTGAGCTGGCGCGCTTTGCCAAAGGGCAATTTTATCGCCCGAAAACAGGTATGTTTGGCCAACAACAGCCTACAGACAGTGAAAAACTGCGGCCGCTGTTATTTGAGAATGGAAAACGAACGGGGTATATTACCGGGCTTCGACTCTTTAATATTCTTGGCCTGACCACACAACTTTCACGAACTATTGAAATATCGCGTAACAGCACAAAGCAAAATAAAAAAATTGGTGCACTGGAAATTATCATAATCCCGTCACGTGCTCCTGTAACGGATATCAATATACCTTACCTGGAAATATTGGATGTTGTGAGAGCTCTGTCACGCATTCCTGACACTTCACTTGAAACAACAATTGCAAGATTGCGATCCCTGCTCAAAAAAAATAACGCTATTGAAAAAGAGACTTTAATTAATCTCGCCCTAACGTATTATCCACCTGCAACACGATACAGATTAGCGCATATCATCTCCCCTCTTGCACCTGAACTGGAAAAGAGGTTACGTGCTTCGCTCAATCCAACATCACGGTTTCGGATCGTATGAGGGTAAGATTTAATGGATTTGCATGCAGAAAAGGATGCCTTCACGGATATTATTTCCGGCGCAGCACGATACTTTAATATATCAGAAATATACATTGAGAAAGATTATTGGGTTACTCTGCTTCTTTATCGGCTCAGCCAATATGAGAAAAAGGATCGGCTCATTTTCAAAGGTGGCACCGCACTGGCCAAAGCCTCGCGCATCATCAATCGCTTCTCAGAAGACATTGATCTTGCGGTACTCATGCCTGAGGCCAATGGAAACCAGATAAAAACGTTCATGCGTCATGCTGAAACAGCCATTACCACCGATCTTATTGCGTTACCCGGTTACAGCGGTGAAAGTAAAGGCAGTGTATTCCGTAAAACGTATTATCGCTATCCGCAGGAATTTCAGGGAGACTTTGCTCAGGCCTCTCAGGTTATTCTGTTAGAAATAAATGCCTTTAATAAACCCGAGCCTGTTTATCCGCTCCCTGTGTGCGCATTAATAACCGACTTTCTTAAGCTACATGATCAACAACCATTAATTGATAAATATCATTTAGACAGATTTATACTTTTTACACTCGGTATTGAAAGAACGCTAACAGAAAAGCTGGTTGCGTTAATTAAGGCAGCACGTTCGCCAGATGCACTAATGCAGCTAACCATTAAAATACGACACTTTTACGATATCTGCATGATACTGCGCCATGCTGATTATTCCATTCCGCTTTATGATTTAACCCTGCTGCCGCTATTACAAAGCGTTGTAGACGCCGATCGCCAGCAGTTTACAAACGCAGGCAACTGGTTTAATGAACCACTCGACACTATTCCGTTATTTTGCCAGCCAGAAAAATATTGGCCCGCGTTAAACAGTGCTTTCAGGCAGAGCTTTGCATTAATGGTTTTCGATAATGAATTGCCAGATGATAAGGAAGTGATCGCTGCGCTCAACGCGATTCAGCGGCTGCTTACGCACTATCAGCTTCAGGCAGCAATGCGCCAGGCATAAAAGTCAGGACGTAATGCTAAAGAATGCGTGGCAGAAAAGCCGGACAGGAAGCGATGCAAAATAGCAAAAAGGTGATAATCATCGGTCGATCCCTGACCGCGATTATCGAGGGTATCTGTCAGCCGGTTACGACATAGCGCCCGGCGGTACGTGTTTGAAAGTATTCACATAAGTGCGAAACACGTATTTGATAAAACGACGCATAACAATGGCCTGATTCAAAATTTGTTAGGGATATACAAAAAAATTATACATAACGACGCTTTTATCGGCAACAAAATTTGATCCACGTCACAAAAAATCACTTCACCACGGGTGCTGGCTGCTGTGTAACCGCCCGATGTCGCGTTCGCCTCACTTCATTGCTCGACTCTCTGCGCGATCTGTTCACCTTCAGCTTCAGTTTCCCTTCCCGCTGTGGGTAGCGTTCATTACTGTTCTCACCATCATCATTGAACCCCGATGCGCTTTCGCTGACAATGTCGCCTCTCTACAACGGACAGAAAGCTATGAACAATCCTTTTGAAGCGCTGGCAATGCCCGGCTCGATTTTACTGCTGGGTTTTCTCTCAGCGCTGTTATTGCCCGCGCCCGCTTTCGGCCTTCAGCTGGCAAACCATTTGATGACGCTGTTTCACTTCAGCGATCTTGGCCAGCTCTATACCATCGTATTTGGGCTGTGGTTTCTGCTGCTCGGTACGCTTGAATTCTTCCTCATCCGCTTCGTCTGGCGCCGCTTTTTTCGGGTGTAAATTTTCTCTGCCGGAAGGAATTCGCTTTCCGGCATTGTCGCTAACTTTAAATTAACATATCCTTAACACCTGCCCGGTAAACTGTGACCGCATTATCACTTTTGCTAATGCTGAATCATTTCCGCATTTAAAATTTGAACAAATGTTTAAAAAATCTGCGGTAATGTTATATTTCCGGCTGCACGTATAACCTGTGGTTAACCCAAATAACCCGTACGGAAGCGTGAATACCTCTTACTTTTTATCTGAATGAAATGGCTCAACTCGCTCCTGAGAAGCGGGACCTTTCATCTGCAAAAAACCTGTTGGTTGATTGGCCGACAGATGGAGACGTTGCCCCATGCGTAAATCATCATCACTGCTGGCGCTGAGTATGAATGCTATTGGTGCCAGCCCGGAAGCAGTTGCCGACAGGCAAAAAGAGGTCGATGTGCTGCTGATCGGTGGCGGCATCATGAGCGCCACGCTCGGCACCTATTTGCAGGCGCTGGAGCCAGACTGGACGGTAACGCTGGTTGAGCGACTGGATCAGGTGGCCGCCGAAAGCTCAAATGGCTGGAACAATGCCGGTACCGGTCACGCTGCGCTGGCTGAGATGAACTACACGCCGCAAAATGCAGACGGCTCGGTCAACATCGACAAAGCCGTAGCAATCAACGAAGCCTTCCAGGTGTCGCGTCAGTTCTGGGCCTCACTGGTGCAGAAAGGCGTGCTGCACAATCCGCGCAGTTTCATTCAGACTACACCGCACATGAGCTTCGTCTGGGGCGATGAAAACGTCGACTTCCTGCGCAAGCGCTATCATGCACTGCAAAAAAACTCGCTGTTTCGCGGCATGGAATATTCAGAAGACCCGCAGCAGATTGCCCGCTGGGTGCCGCTGGTAATGAAAGGCCGTGATGCGAAACAAAAGGTTGCCGCAACCCGCACCTTAATGGGCACCGACGTCAACTTTGGCGAAATTACCCGCCAGTTGGTCGCCGCGCTGTGCAAGCATCCGCAATTTTCCCTGAAGCTGCGCCACGACGTACGTGATATTACGCGCCTGGCCGACGGCCGCTGGCAGGTCACGCTGGTGGATCTGAATAACGGCGGCGCGCAGCAAGTTATCCGGGCGAAACAGATCTTTATTGGCGCCGGTGGCGCCGCGCTGCCGCTGCTGCAAAGAGCGGGCGTGCCGGAAGCAAAAGGCTATGCCGGTTTCCCGGTGGGCGGCTCTTTCCTGGTGACGGAAAATCAGGAAGTGGTGAAGCGTCATCTGGCGAAGGTTTATGGTAAAGCCGCGGTGGGCGCACCGCCGATGTCGGTACCACATCTTGATACGCGTATGCTGGATGGCAAACAGGTGTTGTTGTTTGGCCCGTTCGCTACCTTCTCTACCCGCTTCCTGAAAAGCGGTTCGCTGCTGGATATGTTTGGCGCAATGAATGGCTCCAACTTGCTGCCCATGGCACGCGTGGGCATCGACAACGTTGACCTGGTCAAATATCTGGTCGGTCAGGTGCTGCAAACCGACGAGCATCGTCATCAGGCGCTGCAGGAATACCTGCCGGAAGCGCGACCAGAAGACTGGTATCTGGTGAAAGCGGGACAGCGCGTGCAGATCATCAAAAAAGATGAGAAAAAAGGCGGCGTGCTGCGTCTGGGCACCGAAGTTGTTGCCTCTGCCGATGGCACTATTTCAGCGCTGCTGGGCGCGTCTCCGGGCGCATCAACCTCGGCACCGATCATGATCGAGCTGATGAACAAGGTGTTTAAAACGCAGATGGCCTCGCCAGAGTGGCAGGCGAAACTGAAAACGCTGATTCCTTCTTACGGTCAGAAGCTCAGCGGCAACGTGGCGGCAACCGAGCACGTGCTGGCGACCACCAGCCGTATTCTCCAGCTCGACTACACGCTGGCTACGCTGGTGGCTAACGATGAAGATTCATCAACCGGTGCGGTGGTGGGCAAATAATCGGCCACGCCGATCGATCATCAGGGCGAACTTCGGTTCGCCCTTTTTTGTTTTATACGTAGCCCAGCACTCGAAACCAGAGATAGTTTAGCGGCAACAGCAGCAGCGCACTGAGCACCGCCAGCCATACACAGAGGCGCACACCATCACGCGGCGAGACCTTGCCCAGCGCCATAGCCACCACAATGGGCGATGCCTGATAAGGCAGCAGCGGCGTGGCGTAGGCCAGCACCTGGATCATGATTACTGTCAGCAACGGAAACCCTGATGCCCCGGCAAACTGCTGCGCCATCGGCGTGAACATTGCCGGCACGCCGTTGGCGGTGACCACAAAATTCAGCGCCGAGGTGAGCGCGCTCAGCGACAAAAAGCTGATGAACGGCTGTTGCGGGCTGAGCGGCGTCATCGCCAGCAGGCCGTGAGCAATCACTGCACCTAATCCCGACTCCACCACCACCGCGGTCACGCCGAGGATCGCCGCGACATACAAGCAGGTGCGGAAATTGACGCCGCTGGCAAAGGCATCGCCGGAGACAAACCCGATACGCGGCAGCAAACAGACACAGGCAGCGGCCAGGCCGATCCAGGCGGGCGAAATACCGTGCAGGCTGTCGGTCATCCAGAACAGCAGCGTCAGAGCAAGAATTACCATTAGCCGTCGTTCATCGTTGCTTAAGGGCGGCTGCTTAAGCCTGCCGATCACCAGTTTGGGTCGACCGGGAAACAGCCAGCAGAGGCAAAGCATCAGCAGCACGCCCTTCATGATGCCAACCACCGGCGTATGTAAGAACCACCACGGCATCCATGCCAGATGCAGATGAAACACGTTTTCTGCCGCACCGCTCATCACCAGATTCGGCACGTTGGCCGGTAAAATGCTGGCGGAGAGCTGAAAGGTGCCAAAGCCTACCGCCAGCGCCAGTCCTGTCCAACCGCGGCTACCCTCAGCAATGTTGGCCTGCCGTGCCAGCGCCCCGACCACCGGCATCAACAGCGCGATGCGCCCCATATTAGACGGCATGACATACGCCAGCAGATAGCTGAGAACAATGACGCCGCCGATCATCCGCGGCCAGGAGCGGCTCAGCGGCATCACCAGCAGGCTGGCAAGCCGGTCGGCCAGGCCAACCTGACGAATCGCCACGCCAAGGATAAATCCGCTCAGCACCAGCCAGAACGCTGAAGAGGCAAAACCACTGAATACCGTGGCCGCCGGTGCGATATGCAGCAGCATCGCGGCGGCAAAAAACAGCAGTGCGGTGATAAATTCAGGCAGGCGCGCGGTGGCCCACAGCAGAATGGTCATGGCGACCACGATGCCGGTTAGCCACAGGTCGGACGGAAAATGCATCAGATTATGCTCCGGGCAGAATGTCCTAAAAGGCTGCGGAAAGTGGCTTAACCCCACTTCTTCGTCCAGGGTTAAGAAGTATTCCGTTTCAGCAGATGCCGGTAAAGCCTGGCTTGCTCGCATCTGTGATGCCACTCACAGGAGAATCTGCATGTCTCAGTCACTGCCAGCTTACGCTGAATCTGACTTCACCCTGCTCGATCGCTACTGGCGCGCCGCGAACTATCTTTCGGTCGGCCAAATTTATCTGATGGATAACCCGCTGCTGCGTGAACCGCTAAAACCGGAACATATCAAACCGCGCCTACTCGGCCACTGGGGCACCACGCCGGGCCTTAACTTCATTTATGCGCACCTGAATCGCGCCATCAGCCAGCGCGATCTCGATATGATTTACGTGTGCGGTCCCGGCCACGGCGGTCCGGGCATGGTGGCCAATACCTGGCTGGAAGGCACTTACAGCGAGATTTATCCGCAGGTCAGCGACGACGCCGTAGGCATGCAGCGACTGTTCAAACAGTTCTCATTTCCTGGCGGCATTCCCAGCCACGCAGCGCCAGAAACGCCCGGTTCGATTAATGAGGGCGGCGAGCTGGGCTATTCGTTGTCGCATGCCTTTGGTGCCGCCTTCGATAATCCTGATTTAGTGGTGCCGTGTGTCATTGGTGATGGCGAAGCGGAAACCGGGCCGCTGGCTTCCAGCTGGCATGGCATTAAGTTCCTCAATCCACGCCGCGATGGCGCAGTGCTGCCTGTCCTGCATCTGAACGGCTATAAAATTGCTAACCCCACGCTGCTCGGTCGTGCCAGCGATGACGATCTGCATCAGCTGTTTAGCGGCTACGGCTATGAGCCGCTGTTTGTTTGCGGCGACGATCCGCAAAAAATGCACCCGCTGATGGCCGCCGCGCTGGACAGTGCGCTGGATAAAATTCGTGCGTATCAGCAGCAGGCGCGCAACGGCAGCGATGCGGTCACCCTGCCGCGCTGGCCGATGATTATCCTGCGCAGCCCCAAAGGCTGGACCGGCCCCAAAACCGTGGATGGCAAAAAGGTAGAGGACTTCTGGCGCGCACATCAGGTGCCGGTGGCCAACTGCCGCGATGATGAAGGCCACCGCGAGATCCTTGAACAGTGGCTGCTTAGCTATCAGCCGGACACGCTGTTTGATGAACAGGGCAGGCTTAAACCCGAGCTGCGTGCACTTGCCCCTGAAGGTGACAAGCGTATGGGCGCCACCCCATTCGCTAACGGCGGTCGCTTGCGGCGTGAGCTGGTAACGCCCGCGCTGGCAGATCATGCCATTGCGGTGGCCAGGCCGGGCGAAACCCAGGCGCAGTCCACCGAGATTCTTGGCCGCTATCTGAGCGCGCTGTTTGCACAGAACCAGGATAATTTTCGCCTCTTCGGCCCGGATGAAACCGCCTCTAATCGCCTGACGCCGGTGTTTGACGTGACCAATCGCACCTGGATGGAGGCGATCAAACCTTACGATGAGCAGCTGGCCAGCGATGGCCGGGTCATGGAGATCCTGAGTGAGCATCAGTGTCAGGGTTGGCTGGAGGGCTATTTATTGACCGGACGTCACGGCCTGTTTAACTGTTATGAGGCGTTTATTCACATTGTCGCCTCGATGTTTAACCAGCATGCGAAATGGCTCAAGGTGTCGCGCTCATTGCCCTGGCGCGCGCCGGTAGCCTCACTGAATTACCTGCTCTCTTCGCACGTATGGCGTCAGGACCACAACGGCTACAGCCATCAGGATCCTGGCTTTATCGATCACGTTGCTAACAAGAAAGCGGACATTGTGCGCATTTATCTGCCGCCTGATGCTAATACGCTGTTGTGGGTCGGCGATCACTGTCTGAAAACCTGGGATCGCATCAACGTGATCGTCGCCGGTAAACAGCCTGCTCCGCAGTGGCTGACGCTGGATGCCGCGGTGAAGCATTGTGAGGCGGGCATGGGCAGCTGGCCATGGGCAGGCAATGAGCACGCGGGCAGCGAGCCGGATGTGGTGATGGCCTGCGCCGGTGATGTGCCAACTATGGAGACGCTGGCGGCGGTGGATCTGCTGCGTCAGTATCTGCCCGATCTCAGCGTACGCGTGGTTAACGTGGTGGATTTAATGGCGCTGCAAACGCAGCAGCAGCATCCGCACGGCAAAGCAGAGGCGGAGTTCGATGCGTTATTTACCCGCGATAAACCGGTGATTTTTGCCTTTCACGGCTATCCGTCGCTGATCCATCGTCTGACCTACAAGCGCAATAATCACCGCAATTTCCACGTGCGTGGTTTTATGGAGGAAGGCACCACCACCACGCCGTTCGATATGACGGTGCTGAACGAGCTGGATCGTTTTCATCTGGCGCAGGAGGCGATTTTACGCGTGCCGGGTTTGGCGGAGAAGCATGGCGACGTGCTGGATACGCTGGCGGAGAAACTGGCGGAACACCATCGTTACGTACGGGAATATGGGGAAGATTTGCCGGAGGTGCAGGGCTGGAAATGGCCTTCACAACGCGGTGAAGGCGCACCGGAGTAAGCGCAGTGGCGGCAGGGAAGCCGCCAGAGCGTTAGCGTAATACGTCTACCAGCATCCACAGCGTGGTCACCACCAGCGACAGTGCCATCACGCTGTTGAACAGCTGCCGCTTCCAGTTGACCTGCAAATGCTGACCAAGGCGATCGCCCAACGCCGCCCATACCAGAATGCACGGCAGATTCATCATCATAAAGCTCAGCATGATCACCATGACCGGACTGTCGGCGGCGTACAGCAGCGCCACGTTGCTGGCCATCAGCCAGGCTTTGGGATTCACCGCCTGAAACAGCGCACCGTTCAGCACGCTCATTGGCCGCGGGCTTTCGCGCAGAGCCGGTGCAGAAGAACGAAAGATTTTCCAGCTCAGCCAGAGCAGATAAGCACAGCCTGCCAACGTTAACGGCAGACGAATCGCGCCCATCCAGTGCAGCAATCCTTCCAGCGCCAGCCCGGTGATCACCGTTTGTATCCCGCAGCCCAACATAATACCGAACGCCATTGGCAGCGTGCGGCGCAGGCCAAAATTCACACCAGAAGTGGCCAGCAGCAGATTGTTCGGGCCTGGCGTAATCGACATCACGGTGACATAGCTGAAAAACGAGGGATCGAGCATAACCATCTCCGGCGGCTGAGTAAGAGCCATCATCATAAGCCGCAGCCGATAATGGTAACAGCCACACGATTCCGCTATTGTAATGGGTACAATTTTGTAAAAAATGAATTGTACCCATTGCTTCCGGAGGCAACTGTGTCCGCTATCGAACCGCAACCATCCACCCGCTATCAACAGCTGGCCGATCACTACGCCGCCGCCATTCACAGCGGCACTTTACAGCCTGGCAAACGGCTGCCCGCGATTCGACGCGTGGCGGATACGCAGTCAGTCAGCGTCAATACGGTGATCAACGCCTGGCAGCTGCTGGAGGATCGCGGTTTGATTGAGGCGCGACCGCAGTCGGGCTACTACGTACGTGCGGTACTGCCCGGCGTGGAGAAAAAAAGCCGTCATCGTGCGCAGGTGGCCTCGGTGAGCAGCGCCAAGCTCGACCTGATTGAAGCGGTATTCGCCGCGCAGAATCATCCTGATTACACCAATATTTCACTGGCCTGCCCGCAGGATGGCGAGCTTTATCCCACCGCCAGGCTGGCGCGCATTACCACCACGCTGCTGCGCCGTAACCCGCTGATGATTGGCAAATACGCGCTGCCGCCGGGCAGCGAACGGCTGCGCGAGGAGATCGCCCGGCGCGCACTTAACGCTGGCATGTCGCTGACGCCACAGGCGATCACCGTCACTCATGGCTGTATGGAAGCGTTACAACTGGCGTTGCGCACGGTGACCAAACCTGGCGACTGTGTTGGTCTGGAATCGCCTACCTACTTTTTTCTGTTTACCCTGCTCGATTCGCTGGGGTTGAAAGCGATTGAGATTCCGACCGATCCGCAGCACGGGCTGTCGCTGGATGCGCTGGAATTACTGCTGCGCGAAAAACGCATTAACGCGCTGATCGCCATGCCGGGCATTCAAAATCCGCTGGGCTGCAGCATGCCGCTGGAGAGCAAGAAACGGCTGGCGAAGCTGGTGAATACCTGGCAGATCCCGCTGATTGAAGATGGCTTGTATGACGAACTGCAGTTTCATGCGCCGCTGTCGCCGACGGTGAAATCCTTTGATGAGGCGGGCTGGGTGATTTACTGCACCAGCTATACCAAAACCGTGGCACCCGACTTTCGCATTGGCTGGATGGCAGCGGGCCGTTTCAGCGAGCAGATTGCGCGACTGAAGGCGGTGTCGTCGATGGCTGAATCGGCACTGCTGTCGGAAACGCTGGCGGAATTTCTGGCCAGCGGCGGTTACGATCATCATCTGCGCCATCTGCGCCGCCGCTACGCTGCCAACCTCGACGAAGCGCGCAGCCTGATCGCCCGCCATTTTCCTGCCGGTACGCGGGCGACGCTGCCGCAGGGTGGGTTTGTCTTCTGGCTGGAGCTGCCCGGCAATGTCGACAGCATCGCGCTGTTTCACCGGCTGTTGCAGGAGAAGATTTGCGTAACGCCCGGCTCGCTCTACACGCTGAGCGATCGTGGCGCCCATGCGCTGCGCCTCTCCTGCTGCTACCCGTTTGAGGCACGCTACCGTTATGCCATCGCCCGTACCGGCGCGCTCGCCTGTGAAATGAGCGGCATCGCGCCAGAAAACTAAGGCGTGCCGTTGCGTCCCCAACGGGCGTAACCGCTGCGTTCGGTCAGCCGCTCATAGTAAGTGCGCACCGCCGGAAAATCTGCGTGATCCAGCGGCGTTTCATACCAGCGGTTTACCGACAGGCCAATGGGAATATCGGCCAGCGAGAAGTGCCGTCCCGCGACGTAACGTTCGGTTTTTTCCAGCTGCTGATTAAGAATGCTCATGCTGTGCGTCCAGCCTTTACAGGCTGCCGCCAGCAGCCGTGGATCCTGATGGGCAGGCGAATGGCGCACCAGCGACATAAAAGCATAACGCCAGGCGGTATTCAGCTCGGTGGCCTGCCAGTCGATCCACTGATCGATCGGCGCGCGTTCGCGTGGCTGCGGGCTGTAAATCCCTTCGCCGTGCCAGGCATTGGCCAGATAGCGCAAAATGGCGTTGGACTCCCACAGCACCAGATCCTGGTCTTTGATCACCGGAATCAGCGCGTTGGGATTCAGCGCCAGAAACGCCGGATCGCGCGTGGAACGGAAGCCATCGCCCCACTCTTCGCGCTCCCAGGGAATGGAGAGCTCATCGCACAGCCACAGTACTTTGCGCACGTTGATTGATGAATCGCGGCCCAAAATTTTCAGCATGTCAGCCTTCCTTCTGCTTATTGACGCAGGCCCGCTGCCCACGTAGTTATAGTGCATCTTTCACTATACGAGAAAACCATGTCACAGCGTGTCGCGTTTAAGCAGGTCGATGTGTTTACTTCCGCGCCCTTCAATGGCAACCCACTGGCGGTGATACTGGATGCCGCGTCGTTAACCGATCGGCAGATGGCGGAGATTGCCCGCTGGACCAACCTTTCAGAAACCACTTTTGTGCTGCCCGCAGAAGATGCGCAGGCAGATTATCGCGTGCGTATTTTTACCGTGGATGGCGAACTGCCGTTTGCCGGACATCCGACGCTCGGCACCGCGCATGCGCTGCTGGAGGCGGGTTTGCAGCCAAAGCGCGCCGGTGAGTTGGTGCAGGAGTGCGCCGTCGGGCTGGTGAAGCTGGCGATTGCGGCCGACGGTTCGCTGGCCTTTGCCGCGCCCGCCGCGGTGATGACGCCGTTTGCCAGCGATCGGGTTGGTGCGGCGCTCAACAGTGCGGATATCGATGAGCAGCTAGCCATGAGCGTGGTCGATATGGGCATTCGCTGGCTGCTGATTCCGATGCGATCGGCCGAGGCGGTGCTGGCAGCGCAGCCGCAGGTTAGCGAACTGGCAGCGCTGTTGCAGGAAGCGGGCGTCAGCGGCGCGATGCCGTTTGGCCCGTTGCACGATGCGGCAGAACAGTTTGAAGTGCGCGGTCTGCTGGTGGAAAACGGCTCACTGACGGAAGATCCGGTCACCGGCAGCGCCAACGCCTGCCTGGCACGCTGGCTCGCCTCGCAGGGCCACACCACGAATTACGCGGTGCGCCAGGGCACGCGGCTGGGCCGCAATGGCCGCCTGCAGGTGCGCTTCGACGGCGAGACGATCTGGATTGCCGGCCAGACGGTGACGGTGATCGACGGCACCATCCGGCTCTGATTCCCTGCTCAAATTGACTGACCGCCCGACGCTTCAATGCGTTGGGCATTGATCCAGCCCGCTTCATCGCTCAGCAACAAGGCTATTGCGTCACCGATATCATCGGGCTGACCCGCCCGGCCCAGCGCCGTTTGCGAAGCGACCCAACGATTCATCTCGGGATTATCACGCACGCCACCGCCGTTGAAGTCAGTTTCAATGGCACCCGGCGCGAGAATATTGACGCGGATCCGCCGCGCGCCCAGCTCTTTCGCCTGATAACGCGTTAAGGTTTCCATCGCACTTTTCATCATCGCATAGGCACTGCAACCGGGCAGAATGATGCGCGTCAAACCGCTGGAGACGTTCAAAATATGACCGCCGTCGGCCAGCAGCGGCAATAGCGCTTGGGTGAGCAAAAACGGCCCTTTGACATGCACCTGATACAGGTTGTCGAGATCCGCGGCGGTAGTGTCGATAAAAGGCTTGTGCATGCCGACGCCAGCATTGTTCAGTAAATAATCAATCTGCTGACGCTGCCATTTTTCATTGAGCAGATTTTTCACCTCAGCAGCGAAGGCGTTGAAGCTGTTACTGTCACTGACATCCAGACGCAGCGCGGCTGCGCGGCCACCACGCTGCTCAATTTCCGCCACCACCGCGTCGGCTTCCTGCTGCTGGCTGTGCCAGGTCAAAATGACATCATGGTGCTTTTTAGCCAGCTTCAGGGCGGCATTTCGCCCTAAACCGCGGCTGCCACCGGTGATCAATGCGATTTTTGTGCTCATTTTCTGTTTCCTGTTGTTGTGAACTTGTGAAATTAACGATATTCCTAACGGCTACGGCGATAAAGCTGGCGAAATACGTTTCACTGTTTCACTCTCAACAACAATCGGTGCACAAATGGATAAAATTCAGGCAATGCAGATTTTTGTGCGCGTGGCGGAAATGGAAAGTTTTACCCGCGCGGCGATCAGCCTCGGCTTGCCTAAAGGCAGCGTCTCACGTCAGGTGCAGGCGCTTGAAAATCAGCTCGGTACGCGGATGCTGCATCGCACCACACGTCGGGTGCAACTGACGCAGGATGGCCAGGTCTATTACGATCGCTGCCGTGAAATATTGAGCCTGCTGGATGATACCGACGCGCTGTTTCAGGGCGATCCGGCCACGCTGAGCGGAAAACTGCGCGTGGATATGCCGGTGGCGATGGCCACGCTGGCGGTAATCCCGCAGCTGGCAACCTTCATGCAGCAATATCCTGGCATCGAGCTGGAGCTGAGCAGCAGCGATCGGCAGGTTGACGTGGTGCGCGAAGGCTTTGATTGCGTAGTGCGCGTCGGCACATTGCACGATTCCGGCCTGATCGCCCGCACGCTGGGGCAACTCAGAATGGTCAACTGCGCCAGCGCCGACTATCTTAAACGGTTCGGTACGCCGCAGACGCCGGAGGATCTGGCGCAGCACGCGATGATTCATTACAGCCAGCAGCTGGGCAGCCTGCCGTCGGGCTTTGAGTTTTACGATGGCAAACAGAGCCGTACGATTCAGACCGGTGGCGTGATGACGGTGAACAGCACGGAAACCTATCGCGCTGCGTGCATTGCCGGATTGGGCATTATTCAGGTGCCGAGAGTCGGCGTGGCCAGCCTGTTGCAGGCGAAAACGCTGGTGGAGGTGCTGCCCGGCTTTACCGCACAGCCGATGCCGGTTTCGTTGATTTATCTGCATCGGCGCAATCTGGCGCGCCGCGTACACGTTTTCATGGAGTGGCTCGGCCAGGTAGTAAAAGCGTACGCCAGCTGAATGCGCAGGCGGCGCAGCAATTCGGGACGCATCCCGATGACCTTGCGGCTGGCCGGTCTATACTCTTTTTTTCAGGTAAATAAACAGGATGCCCGGTTTCATGACGGACAAAGAACAACACGATAAACATCTCGATACCCTGCCGAGCAAGCCGATAGCGCCGGTACAGACTGACGAGCACCTCAGGGCTGCGGCCGAAAAAGAAAACCAGGCGAAGGATGACGCGCTGATCCCAATCAAAACCGGTAATAACACGGTGGATACGCAGGTTACGCGCTTCAACAAAATGGTTAACCGCATCAAAGCCAATCACAGCGTGGCACACTTCATTCGTGCGGCGGAACGCTTTAACGATCGTCTGGGCAGCCAGTTTGGCGCGGCAATTACCTACTTTTCGTTTCTGTCGCTGATCCCAATTTTGATGGTGTCGTTTGCCGCCGTGGGTTTTATGCTGGCGTCCCATCCCGATGTGCTGACCGAAATCATCAACCGGATGGTCGATAACATCAGCGATCCGGTGCTGGCGACCACGCTGAAGAACACGGTGAATACCGCGGTGCAGCAGCGTACCACCGTGGGTTTGACCGGTCTGGCGGTGGCGCTTTATTCCGGCATCAGCTGGATGGGCAACCTGCGCGAGGCGATTCGCGCGCAGTATCGCGACGTCTGGGAACGCAAAGCGGATGAGAAGGAGAAGGTCTATTTCAAATACACCCGTGATTTTATCTCGCTAATTGGCCTGGTGCTGGCGCTGGTGATTACGCTGTCGTTAACGTCAGTGGCCGGTTCGGCGCAGGCGTCGATCGTTACCGCGCTGGGACTGGATGGCATCGAATGGCTGCGTCCGGTGTTAACCGCCATCGCACTGACCATTTCAGTGTGTGCCAACTATTTGTTGTTCCTGTGGATTTTCTGGATCCTGCCGCGCCATAAAACCCGCCGCCGGGCATTGCTGCGCGGCACCTTGCTGGCGGCCATCGGCTTTGAAGTGATTAAATTCATCATGACGCTGACGCTGCCGAAGCTGGCCTCTTCACCCTCGGGCGCTGCCTTTGGCTCGGTGCTCGGCCTGATGGCCTTCTTCTATTTCTTTGCCCGCCTGACGCTGTTTTGCGCCGCCTGGATTGCCACCGCGAAATACCGCGATGACAAAGAAGTGGGCGCCGGTACGCCGACGGTAACGCGTCAAAAAATGTAACATTCCTCAGGCCGACGCCCGTCGGCCTGTTTTTCTAATGCCAGCGTAAAATGCCACGCTTCGACTACTAATCATTCAAAAGCCAGCATTAACCGCTAACTCCTCACTTTTCTTTACCCTTTTTTCAGTGAATCACGCCAGAAAACTCCGCTTTCGCCCTGCCATCCGCCACTGACGACAAGATGTCAGACATTATCCTCTTTTTCGGCGAAATGGCGCCATTTGTGGCGGGTTTTCAGCATTGAATGCCGCCAGGGCTGTGCGTAAGATTCTTTATCTAAATTTACAAATAAGAAAACTTTATGCACGCTTCCATCGCTGAATCACCTGACAAAACCGATCCCAATGCGCCCGTAAATTCCCGCAGCAAAGTGGTTATCGCTTCGCTGGTCGGAACCGCCATTGAGTTCTTCGATTTTTATATCTATGCCACTGCAGCGGTTATCGTCTTTCCGCATATCTTTTTTCCGCAGGGCGACGCAACCGTTGCCACGCTACAGTCGCTGGCCACCTTCGCCATCGCTTTTATCGCGCGTCCGATCGGCTCCGCGGTGTTTGGCCACTTTGGCGATCGCGTTGGCCGTAAGGCGACGCTGGTTGCCTCGTTGCTGACCATGGGTGTCTCGACCGTGGTTATCGGCCTGCTGCCGGGCTACGACACCATTGGCGTATTTGCGCCGCTGCTGCTGGCGCTGGCGCGTTTTGGTCAGGGCCTGGGGCTGGGCGGTGAATGGGGCGGCGCAGCGCTGCTGGCGACGGAGAATGCGCCTGCGAAGAAACGCGCGCTCTACGGTTCGTTTCCACAGCTTGGCGCACCGATTGGCTTCTTCTTCGCCAACGGTACCTTTCTTCTGCTCTCCTGGTTACTGACTGACGATCAGTTTATGCAGTGGGGCTGGCGCGTACCGTTTATCCTCTCCGCGGTGCTGGTGATTGTCGGGCTTTATGTGCGCGTTTCGCTGCATGAAAGCCCGGTATTCGCGAAGGTGCAGAAGGATAAGAAACAGGTACGCATGCCGATGGGCACGCTGCTCAGCAAGCATTTGATGGCCACGGTGCTTGGCACCTTTATCATGCTGGCGACCTATACGCTGTTCTACATCATGACCGTTTACTCAATGAGTTACGGCACGGCGCCTGCACCGGTGGGTCTTGGCTTCTCGCGTAACAGCTTCCTGTGGATGCTGATGGTGGCGGTGATCGGTTTCGGCGTGATGGTACCGATAGCGGGCCTGCTGGCTGACCGCTTTGGTCGCCGTAAAACCATGATTGTGATTACGCTGATGATTATCGGTTTCTCGCTGCTGTTCCCGTCAATGCTTGGCTCCGGCAGTCAGCCGCTGGTGATGGCGTTCCTGCTGCTCGGCCTGAGCATTATGGGCCTGACGTTCGGCCCGATGGGCGCGCTGCTGCCAGAGCTGTTCCCAACGGAAGTACGTTATACCGGCGCCTCTTTCTCTTATAACCTCTCGTCGATTCTCGGCGCGTCGGTGGCGCCTTACATTGCGTCGTGGCTGACCGCGCATTACGGTCTCTATGCGGTCGGTTACTATCTGGCCTCAATGGCGGTGCTGACGCTGATTGCGCTGATCGCCTGTAAAGAGACGCGGCACCAGACGCTTTACGAAGGTTAAATCCACTATCACTGATATCAACCCGGCCAGCGTGCCGGGTTTTTTATGGTCAGTTGTCTGGCGACGCTGTTGGCAGTCGCGCAATCGCAGGCATAAAAAAGCCCCGGCGAGCCGGGGCTAATAAGTAGAGGTTAACGCTGAGGGGATTAGCCCGCGACGGCGATGCGCTTCATATCGGTCATATAGCCACGCAGCTTACGGCCAATCGCTTCGATTTCATGGCCACGAATCGCTTCGTTGATATCACGCAGCTGCGCGTTATCCACCTGACCACCCGCCGCGGGCTTACCGAGATCGCCCGCCTGCAGCGTCGTCATGAACTCTTTCAGCAGCGGTACCGCCGCGTACGAGAACAGGTAGTTGCCATATTCTGCGGTATCGGAGATCACCACGTTCATCTCATACAGACGCTTACGGGCGATGGTGTTAGCGATCAGCGGCAGTTCATGCAGCGACTCATAATAGGCTGATTCTTCGATGATGCCTGCGGCAACCATGGTTTCAAACGCCAGCTCAACGCCCGCTTTCACCATAGCAATCATCAGTACGCCCTGATCGAAATACTCCTGCTCGCTGATTTTGCCTTCAAACTGCGGCGCGGTTTCAAACGCCGTTTTGCCGGTCTCTTCACGCCAGGTCAGCAGGTTTTTATCGTCATTCGCCCAGTCAGCCATCATGCCGGAGGAGAATTCACCGGAGATGATGTCATCCATGTGCTTCTGGAACAGCGGCGCCATGATGGTTTTCAGCTGCTCAGACAGCGCCCAGGCACGTACTTTTGCCGGGTTAGACAGGCGATCCATCATTAGTGTGATGCCGCCCTGCTTCAGCGCTTCGGTGATGGTTTCCCAGCCAAACTGAATCAGTTTTTCTGCGTAAGCCGGTTCGGTGCCATCGGCCACCAGCTTATCGAAGCACAGCAGTGAACCCGCCTGCAGCATGCCGCAGAGAATGGTTTGCTCGCCCATCAGATCCGATTTCACTTCTGCCACGAAAGAGGATTCCAGCACGCCTGCACGGTGGCCGCCGGTCGCTGCTGCCCAGGCTTTAGCAATCGCCATGCCTTCGCCTTTCGGATCGTTTTCCGGGTGAACCGCGATCAGCGTAGGCACGCCGAAACCGCGCTTGTACTCTTCACGCACTTCGGTGCCCGGGCATTTCGGCGCTACCATCACCACGGTGATATCTTTGCGGATGGTTTCACCCACTTCAACAATGTTAAAACCGTGCGAGTAGCCCAGCGCGGCGCCCTCTTTCATCAGTGGCTGTACCGCCTGAACCACAGCAGAGTGCTGCTTGTCCGGCGTCAGGTTAACCACCAGATCGGCACCCGGGATCAGTTCTTCATAGGTGCCAACCTTAAAGCCGTTTTCGGTTGCCTTGCGCCAGGAAGCACGCTTTTCGGCGATCGCTTCAGCACGCAGCGCATAGGCGATGTCCAGACCGGAATCGCGCATGTTCAGGCCCTGGTTCAGGCCCTGAGCACCACAGCCCACGATGACCACTTTTTTGCCTTTCAGGTAGCTGGCTTCATCTGCGAATTCGTCGCGTGACATGAAACGACATTTACCTAATTGCGCTAACTGATTGCGCAGGTTCAACGTGTTGAAATAATTAGCCATGGGATACTCCGTTATGAGGTTATTTTTTTGCTTTGTAAGGTAGCAGTGTAGCCGCTAAGAATGACCCCATCATATGACAGGAAATACGTTGCTGAAATTGATATATTAACAATATGACATTGCAATAAATGCAACGTGACGCTGAGGTGACGCCCGTATGGATCTGCGCGATTTAAAACTGTTTCTGCATCTGGCGGACAGCCGCCATTTTGGCCGTACTGCGCGGGCAATGCACGTCAGCCCGTCGACGCTTTCCCGACAGATTCAACGGCTGGAAGAGGATATCGGCCAGACGCTGTTTCTGCGCGATAACCGCACGGTGACACTGACCGACGCCGGAGAACGGGCACGCCAGTTTGCCCAGCATACGCTGCTGCAATATCAGCAGCTGCGCCATGCGATTGGTCATAACGGCCCTTCGCTCAGCGGCGAGCTGCGCATGTTCTGCTCGGTCACCGCGGCTTACAGCCATTTGCCGCCGATTCTCGATCGGTTTCGTGCCGAGCATCCCATGGTGGAGATCAAGCTAACCACCGGCGATGCCGCCGATGCCATGGAAAAAGTGCAGTCGAATGAGGCAGACGTGGCGATTGCCGGGCGGCCGGAGTCGCTGCCCGCCAGCATCGATTTTACGCAGATTGGCCTGATCCCGCTGGTGCTGATTGCCCCAGCGCTGCCGTGCCCGGTCAGAACCCAGGCGACGCAGGAGCATCCGCCGTGGACGGAAATCCCGTTTATTTTGCCGGAACAGGGCCCGGCGCGGCGGCGTATCGATCTCTGGTTTCGTCGCCATCGTATTACCGCCCCGCTCATTTACGCCACGGTTTCCGGCCATGAAGCGATTGTTTCAATGGTGGCGCTGGGCTGCGGCATTGCGCTGCTACCCGCAGTGGTGCTGGAGAACAGCCCGGAACCGGTGCGCAATCGCGTTCTGGTGCTGGAAAATGTTGAATCGGTGGAGCCGTTTGAACTCGGCGTCTGCGTACAAAAAAAGCGGCTCGATGAGCCGCTTATCAGTGCATTCTGGCAACAGCTGTAGATCATGCCGCCGGGCTTTTCGCCGCAGCGGCAAAGATTACTGCCCCGCGAGGAAAAACTTGAACGCCGGGTTATTGGCTTCGTCGTGAAAATCGTAGCCGAGATCGGCCAGCCGTTCGCCAAAGCCAGGCTCGTCATCGCCAAGTTCAAATGCCGCCAGTACACGGCCATAGTCGGTGCCATGACTGCGATAGTGGAACAGCGAAATGTTCGAGTGCGTGCCCAGCGTTTGCAGAAACTTCAGTAGGGCACCAGGCGCTTCGGGAAACTCAAAGCTGAACAGCCGTTCACGCAGCGGTTTTGACGGCCGACCGCCTACCATATAGCGCACGTGCAGCTTGGCCATCTCATCGTCCGAGAGATCGACAACGTGATAACCTTCGGCTCCCAGCTGGCTGATGATCTCTTTACGCTCTTCCAGACCACGCGTCAGCCGTACGCCGACAAAAATGCAGGCGTTAGCGGCATCGGCATAACGGTAGTTAAACTCGGTAACCGCACGTCCGCCCAACACCTGGCAGAACTTCAGGAAGCTACCCTGCTGCTCGGGAATGGTGACCGCCAGCAGCGCCTCGCGCTGTTCGCCCAACTCGCAGCGTTCAGAAACGTAGCGCAGGCCGTGGAAATTGACGTTGGCACCGGACAGAACATGCGCCAGCCGCTCACCCTGAATGTGATGCTGCTGGATATACTTTTTCATGCCCGCCAGCGCCAGCGCACCCGACGGCTCCGCTACCGCGCGCACATCCTCAAACAGATCTTTCATGGCTGCGCAGATGGCATCGCTGTCGACGGTGATGATGTCATCAATATATTGCTGACAGAGTCGGAAGGTTTCGCTGCCGATACGCTTGACCGCAACGCCTTCGGCAAACAGCCCGACGCGCGGTAAATCTACCGGCTCGCCCGCCTCCAGCGCCGCTTTCAGACAGGCAGAATCTTCCGCTTCAACGGCAATCACTTTGATCTGCGGCATCAGCTGCTTGATTAATACCGCCACGCCCGCCGCCAGCCCGCCGCCACCCACCGGCACAAAGATGCGATCGAGATGTGCATCCTGTTGCAGCAGCTCCATCGCCAGCGTGCCCTGACCGGCAATCACTGCCGGGTGGTCGAACGGCGGCACGAAGGTATAACCGTGCTCGGCAGCCAGCTCGATCGCTTTGGCTTTCGCCTCATCGAAATTGGCGCCAAACAGGTAAGCCTCACCGCCAAAAGCGCGCACCGCATCGACTTTGATATCCGCCGTGGATACCGGCATCACGATCAGCGAGGTGATGCCCAGTTTGGTCGCCGACAGCGCCACACCCTGAGCATGGTTACCCGCCGATGCCGTTACCACGCCGCGCGCTTTCTGCTCATCATTCAGCCCGGCAATCATGGCGTAGGCGCCGCGCACCTTAAAGCTGTGCACCGGCTGACGATCTTCGCGCTTCACCAGAATGGTGTTGTTGAGGCGCGAGGAGATTTTTTCCATTTTTTGCAGCGGCGTGACCTGTGCCACTTCATACACGGGCGCACGCAATATGGCGCGCAGATATTCCGCGCCGCAGGGTTGAGCCGATAGCGGTTGAGACTCGGCCATGGTTAGCCTCCCAGCTTGCTCTTGTCACGCACCGCGCCTTTATCGGCACTGGTTGCCAGTGTCGCGTAAGCACGCAATGCAAAAGATACCTGACGCTCGCGGCCGTGTGGCGTCCAGGCGGCTTCGCCGCGCGCCTCTTCCTCTTCGCGACGGGCGTGCAGTTCGTTGTCGGGCACGTCAAGCTGAATGCCGCGGTTAGGAATATCGATGTCGATCATGTCGCCATCTTTCACCAGCGCAATAGTACCGCCGCTGGCGGCTTCCGGCGATGCGTGTCCAATGGACAGGCCGGATGTGCCGCCGGAGAAACGGCCATCGGTGATCAGCGCGCAGCTTTTGCCTAATCCCATCGACTTCAGATAGGTGGTGGGATAGAGCATTTCCTGCATGCCCGGTCCGCCTTTTGGTCCTTCATAACGAATGACCACGACGTCGCCCGCAACCACTTTTCCACCGAGAATCGCCGACACTGCGTCGTCCTGGCTTTCATAAACTTTGGCCGGACCACGGAAGGTCAGGTTGTCGTTATCCACGCCCGCGGTTTTGACAATGCAGCCGTCGGTGGCCAGGTTGCCATACAGCACGGCCAGGCCGCCATCCTGCGAGAAGGCAAATTCGCGTGAACGAATACAACCTTCCTGACGATCGTCATCCAGCGTGTCCCAGCGGCAGTTCTGCGAGAACGCCTGGGTGGTGCGGATACCGGCAGGGCCGGCGCGGAACATGGTTTTTACCGCCTCATCTTTCGTCAGCGTGATGTCGTATTGCTCCAGCGTCTCGCTCAGGCTCAGACCGAGCACATTACGCACGCTGTTATCCAGCAGGCCAGCACGATCCAGCTCGCCAAGAATGCCGACCACGCCGCCGGCGCGATGCACATCTTCCATATGGTATTTCTGGGTGCTTGGCGCGACCTTACACAGGTGTGGCACCAGACGTGACAGGCGGTCGATATCGGAAATATTGAAGTCGATTTCGCCTTCCTGCGCGGCAGCTAACAGATGCAGCACGGTATTGGTTGAACCGCCCATCGCGATATCCAGCGTCATGGCGTTTTCAAAAGCCGCTTTGTTGGCGATGTTGCGCGGCAGCACGCTTTCGTCATCCTGCTCGTAATAACGTTTTGCCAGGCCGACGATGCGCTTGCCCGCGTTGATAAACAGATCTTTGCGGTCGGCGTGGGTGGCGAGCAACGAGCCGTTGCCCGGCTGTGACAGGCCCAGCGCTTCGGTCAGGCAGTTCATCGAGTTGGCGGTGAACATACCGGAACAGGAGCCGCAGGTTGGGCAGGCTGAGCGTTCAATTTGCTCGCTGTCGGCATCGCTGACGTTCGGGTTGGCGCCCTGAATCATGGCATCGACCAGATCGAGCTTGATGATTTTGTCAGAGAGCTTGGTTTTACCGGCTTCCATCGGGCCGCCAGAAACAAAGATCACCGGCACGTTGAGGCGCAATGATGCCATCAGCATGCCAGGGGTGATTTTATCGCAGTTCGAGATGCAGACCATGGCATCGGCGCAGTGCGCGTTGACCATGTATTCCACTGAGTCAGCGATTAACTCGCGAGACGGAAGTGAATAGAGCATGCCGCCGTGGCCCATCGCGATACCATCATCAACAGCAATGGTATTGAACTCTTTGGCGACGCCGCCTGCGGCTTCGATCTGCTCTGCCACCAGTTTACCGAGATCGCGCAGGTGCACATGGCCCGGCACGAACTGTGTGAAGGAGTTGACCACGGCGATAATTGGCTTGCCGAAATCGTCATCGGTCATGCCGGTGGCGCGCCATAAGGCTCGGGCACCCGCCATATTACGGCCGTGGGTGGTTGTCGCGGAACGGTACTTAGGCATGCTCTTTACTCCAGTCTGGATAATAACGCGAACGCCACTGCGTCCGCGGAGACAGTCTTGTTATGGGTTAACCTGATCCAACCAACCCCATTTATCTTCGGTTTCGCCGGTGAACAGCCCGAAGAACGCCTGCTGAATACGTTTGGTTACCGGGCCACACTTGCCTTCGCCAACCTTGATGCCATCCACGCTGCGGACTGGCGTGATTTCAGCGGCGGTGCCGGACATAAAGACTTCATCGGCAAGATAGAGCGACTCACGTGACAGCACCTGCTCACGTACTTCGATGCCCATATCTTTTGCCAGCTTGATGATCGCATCACGCGTGATACCCGGCAGCGCGGATGAGGTGAAAGGCGGCGTGAACAGGATGCCGTCTTTAACTTCAAACAGGTTTTCGCCTGCGCCTTCAGAGATATAGCCGTTAGTGTCCAGCGCGATGCCTTCCTGATAACCATGGCGGCGTGCTTCGCTGCCTACCAGTAAGGAAGAGAGATAGTTGCCGCCCGCTTTAGCTGCGGTAGGAATGGTGTTTGGTGCGACGCGATTCCATGAGGAAACCATGGCGTCGATCCCCTGCTCCAGCGCTTCGGCGCCCAGATAAGCACCCCAGGGAAACGCGGCGATGATCACATCGGTGCTAAAACCATCTGGTGGATTCACGCCCAGGCCCACATCACCCACAAAAGCCAGCGGACGGATGTAGGCACTTTTCAGGTTGTTTTTACGCAGCACGTCACGGCAAGCAGACATCAGCTCATCTACGCTGAAGTTCACTGGAAAACGGTAGATTTTGGCCGAGTCATGCAGGCGCTGCATGTGCTCGCGGTGACGAAACACCACCGGGCCTTTGTGAGAGTCATAGCAGCGAACGCCTTCAAACACCGACGTGCCGTAATGCAGCGCGTGTGACATCACGCTGACCTTTGCCTCTTCCCACTTAACCATCTCGCCGTTAAACCAAATGAAATCTGCTTTTTTGGTGCTCATATTCTTATTCCTTTCGCGGCTATGCACGGATCTGTTGTGTTGTTTGTTGGTGAATCTGGACGCTCGCGACATCCATTAATTTATTTAGCTGAGATGACAATAATTCGACTGAACGCTGGCTGGCAACGGTCATTTCGATATTAACGCTTTCTGCGTTGATGCCGGAGGCCATGTTCATCGCGCAAAGCTGAAAGCCGCGATGGCGAACAACGCGCAAAATGCGCTCGACTATTTCAGGTCGGAAACGGGCTTCGATAGACAGTTGATGCTGATTCATGACGTTTTCTCCATCATATTCGCGTTGCTGGCGCCTGGTGGAACCAGAGGCCACACATTTTCATATTCGTCGATTGAGACATGCAGCAGATACGGCCCTTCGCTATTGAGCAGGGCATCTAACGCGCCATCGACCTGATCTTTACGGGTGATACGCTGGCCAGGAATGCCGAAGGCGCCGGCCAGCATTAAGAAATCGGGATTATCCGACAGGTTGGTTTCGCTGTAGCGCTCGGCAAAGAACAGCTGCTGCCACTGACGCACCATGCCTAAACGCTGGTTGTCCATCAGCACAATTTTTACTGGTAACTGCTTACGTTTGATGGTGCCCAGTTCCTGCACATTCATCATGAACGAGCCGTCGCCGGAGATACAGATAACGCAATCATCAGGGCGGGCAACCTGCGCGCCAACCGCCGCGGGCAAACCAAAACCCATGGTGCCCAGGCCGCTGGAGGTGATGAAATTTTCCGGCTCGTGGTAGCTCATATGCTGAGCCGCCCACATCTGATGCTGACCAACGTCGGTGGTGACCACCGCGCTGGCCGCTTTGCGATCGGATAACTGCTTCAAAAACAACGGCGCGAAAATGGCATCTCCAGGATGATCGTAACGCCATGCATGTGTGGTTTTTAACGCGATAACGTCGTTACGCCATTCAGTAACGTCTATCGGCTGGCTGAGCGCGGGCAACAGCGCATTGAAATCGCCCTGCAGGGTCACGTGTGCCCGGCGCAGCTTGTGAAACTCGGCTGGATCGATATCCAGATGAATGATGCTGGCGTGCGGCGCGAAGGTATCGAGCTTGCCGGTAACACGATCGTCAAACCGCGCACCAACTGCAATCAACAGGTCGCACTGCTGGACGGCAAGGTTAGCGGCTTTGGTGCCATGCATACCTAACATGCCGAGATAACATTCATCTTTAACGTCAGCGGCACCCAGCCCTTTTAACGTGGCAACGGTTGGAATGCCGGTTTCCTGCGCGAAGGCACGCAGTGCCGGCACCGCACGCGCCATACCAACACCGCCACCCACGTACAGCACTGGCTTTTTGGCTTGCGCCAGTAAGGTCCGGGCTTCCGCCAGCTGCTGATGAGGATGCGCGATCGCCTCTTCCACCGGCAGCAGATGCGGCGTCAGATCGCCGCTCGCCAGCTGAATATCTTTAGGGATATCGACCAGTACCGGGCCAGGGCGACCAGATTGCGCAATGGCAAAGGCTTCTGCCAGCACTGAAGGCAGAGCTTCCAGCGATTCCACCAAAAAACTGTGCTTGGTGCAGGATAATGACATGCCGAGCACGTCGATTTCCTGAAAGGCATCGGTACCGATAAAAGCTGATGATACCTGACCGGTGATAGCCACTACCGGCACGGAATCCATCATGGCATCTGCCAGGCCGGTGATCAGGTTGGTCGCGCCCGGACCTGAAGTCGCGATACACACACCGGTTTTGCCGGTTGCACGCGCATAGCCGATAGCGGCCATGGCTGCGCCCTGCTCATGGCGACACAATAGATGTTCGACGCCGCCATCATAGAGCGCATCGTAAACTGGCATGATCGCTCCACCCGGATAGCCAAACACAGTATTAATGCCCTGTGCACGTAACGCCTGAACAACCCATTGTGCGCCTGTCATCGCTATTCTCCTGTCTTTCGGCGAGAACCACAGAATATTATGCTGCTGTTCATTGTTTGCTCCGCCTTAAGTCACTAACTGAATGTCTGGATAAAAAAAAACCCCCGGACCTTTCGGTGCGGGGGGTTTCGTTGAATTCAGACTTGATTTTTAAGCCTTTCTTTCTCCGAGCGTAGCCCCGCACGGTGTGATAAGAATCACCACCACGCTAATCACGACCAGGCTAATCACTCGTAGAAGGGCTTTCATGTCAGATACTTTTAATCGCTTGTTCGAAGTAATGCCTACAGAGTTATCATAGTTAGTGTGATCATGACAACTTTTTTCGCGGGTTAATTTCAGCCGCTGATTTTGCTGGCGTAAAAAAAATGAGTAATTTCAGTTACAAGCTCTTAACTGAAATTTATTCATAACGTCATCGTCGTAATGAGTTTTTCGCTTGTTATCGATGCCGGTTCCATAAAAATGCAAACGACGGCAACGTGGGTATTCAGGCTGCATCGCGGCTTCAAAAATGAGAATCAAAGATTCGCCAGCGCCTTTGCCGCTCGCCACACTGATGGAAAAGGAGCCGTTATGTCGCTTTCCATCGTATTAACACGCGCACTGCTGGGCGTTAACGCGCCTCTGGTGACGGTTGAAGTCCACATCAGCAATGGATTGCCCGCCTTTTCTCTGGTGGGCCTGCCGGAGACCACCGTGAAAGAGGCACGCGATCGGGTACGCAGCGCCATTATCAATAGCGGCTTCAGCTTTCCTGCTCGCCGTATTACGGTAAATTTAGCGCCAGCAGATCTCCCTAAAGAAGGGGGACGTTACGATCTGCCTATCGCTATTGCCGTTCTGGTCGCTTCAGAGCAGGTTCCTGCAGATAAGCTGACGCAGTATGAGTTTCTGGGTGAGCTGGCGCTTACAGGCACGCTAAGGGGCGTTCAGGGAGCAATCCCGGCGGCAATGGCTGCCCTGGCGGCGACGCGGCAGCTAATCCTGTCTGCGGATAATCAGGCGGATGTTGGATTAATCCAACAAGGTCAGTCGTTAATCGGCGAACATCTGCTGGATGTCTGTGCCTTTCTGCATGGTAAACAGGAGCTGGCTGCTGCGGAAGCTCAGCCTTATCAGGAAGCGGTACACAGCGCAGATTTGAATGATGTTACCGGTCAGCATCAGGCGCGGCGCGCGCTGGAGATTACCGCGGCGGGCGGACACAACCTGCTGCTGATTGGTCCTCCCGGTACCGGTAAAACAATGCTGGCCACACGCTTGTCGGGCCTGATGCCACCATTGACGGAACAGGAGGCGCTGGAATGCGCCGCTATTGCCAGCTTGTCTGACAGCGGCAACCTGCATAAACAGTGGCGACAGCGCCCTTTTCGCGCGCCTCATCATAGCGCATCGCTATTTGCGCTCATTGGCGGTGGTAGTTTGCCCCGACCCGGCGAGATTTCACTGGCGCATAATGGCGTACTCTTTCTTGATGAACTCCCGGAGTTTGAGCGTCGTGTGCTGGATGCCTTACGCGAACCGATTGAGTCCGGTGAAATCGCTATATCACGGGCGCGAGCGAAGGTGACATATCCGGCTCGCTTTCAACTTATTGCAGCCATGAATCCAAGCCCAACAGGGCATTATCAAGGCAACCATAACCGATGTTCGCCACAGCAGACGCTGCGCTATCTCAGTCGCCTGTCAGGCCCATTTTTAGATCGCTTTGATCTTTCGCTGGAGGTGCCTTTATTGCCCTCAGGCACGTTAAGTCAGCGAGAAAGTGTTAATGAATCGAGTGACGTGGTTCGCCAGCGCGTGCAGGCGGCGCGCACAATACAGCTGACGCGTGCGGGAAAGGTCAATGCAGCGCTCAATAACAAAGAGATTCAACAGTGGTGCGAGATCGATATGGAAAGTGCGCAGTGGCTGGAAAATGTATTAAACACGCTGGGGCTATCGGTAAGAGCATGGCAGCGAATCCTAAAGGTCTCGCGTACTATTGCCGATTTAGCAGGTAAGGAAGGTATACATCGGGAGCATCTTCAGGAAGCGTTAAGTTATCGCGGCATTGATCGGTTGTTGATTCATTTGCATAAAAGCCTGGAATAAAAAAATGGAGCCTGTCGGCTCCACTCTTTTAATCATCGCTTTCCGTGTAGTCTTCAACGCCTTCCATCTGCGGTTTACCGCCTGACAGGGTGTGAAAACGTTTAGGGCGCTTGATACGGGTCATATATTTTGACCATACACGTTCAGCTTCCGTTTGTGGTTCGCGAATGCCGCGACACACTTCTACAAAGAGGCGTTCCTCTTCTGTAGTTGGCTCTCTTTTTGCCAGATCAAGCTCGTTAAAAGCATAACCGTGACGTTCAAGAAGCTGAGCTTCTTTAATAGTGAAATCTCCATGGCGGGAGAATCCACGTGGATAGTGTTTGTTATCAAAAAAACGATTCGTTGTTGCGAAGCTTTCCGCCATTTTACACGCTCCTAACTCTTCTATGGCCGTGCTATTTATGGCGCGGAGTATTAGATAGGCTTGACAGAGTGTAAAACAAAAGATTTAAATCATAACGACAAACAAATTTTGGAGGAAGCCAGTGGATACGGAATTGTTGAAAACCTTTTTGGAAGTGAGCCGAACGCGCCACTTTGGCCGTGCTGCTGAGGCACTTTACCTGACACAGTCTGCGGTTAGCTTTCGTATCAGACAGCTGGAAACTCAGCTCGGTGTCAACCTGTTTACCCGGCATCGCAATAATATACGCCTGACTTCCGCAGGCGAACGTCTATTACCCTATGCCGAAAGCTTGATGAACACATGGCTGATGGCAAAGAAAGAGGTTTCCCATACCCAACAGCATCATGAGCTGTCGATTGGTGCCAGTGCGTCGCTCTGGGAGGCTTATCTCACCCCCTGGCTACAGACGCTCTATGAGAATCGGGAGAGCTTGCATCTTGAAGCACGTGTTGCTCAACGTCATTCGCTGGTTAAACAGTTACACGAACGTCAACTTGACCTGCTGATCACCACCGAAGCGCCAAAAATGGATGAACTGACGAGCCAGCAAATTGGGCATATTTCTCTGGCCTTATTTCGTTCCCGGCAAAGCGAGAAGCTGGAGAAATATGACTATATCAAGCTGGAGTGGGGGGCCGATTTCCATCAGCATGAAAGCTATTTAGCTGGCGGCGACGATGTACCAGTGCTTACTACGACATCAGCTCACCTGACGCGCCAGCTCCTGCACGTCACTAATGCATGTGCATTTTTGCCAGAAACCTGGCACAACGATTATGCCGATCTGCTTGTTATCCAGGATACACCTGTAGCTGTACGTCCACTTTATGCAGTCTGGCTGCAAAATAGCGATCAACAAACGCATATTAAGCAGTTGCTTAAGTTTCCAATCGCTAATTTGAAGTGATCAGCAGCAGTTTTGTTCGGGAGTAGCCTATGATTCTGGGTTCTGGGTTCTGGGTTCTGGGTTCTGGGTTCTGGGTTCTGGGTTCTGGGTTCTGGGTTCTGGGTTCTGGGTTTTTCAGGGATTCTAAAGCATTAGACAGGAAGCCGGCGTTTTTAATGCCTTGGCTTTGTTTGGATATAAAGAAATCGTTAATGAAGAGGAAATTTAGGCAAAAAAAATCCTTTGCCTAAGCAAAGGATCATTTTCTGGCAGGGGCGGAGGGACTCGAACCCCCAACACCCGGTTTTGGAGACCGGTGCTCTACCAATTGAACTACGCCCCTAAATAGGGTGGCGGAACGGACGGGGCTCGAACCCGCGACCCCCTGCGTGACAGGCAGGTATTCTAACCAACTGAACTACCGCTCCACCGATTCTGTACTGCGTCCGCACGTCCGTGCTGACTCAGGTATATCGCCCCGCCGCGTCACAGGTCGGGTCATGGCCATTACTGGCCTAATTTGATGCCTGGCAGTTCCCTACTCTCGCATGGGGAGACCCCACACTACCATCGGCGCTACGGCGTTTCACTTCTGAGTTCGGCATGGGGTCAGGTGGGACCACCGCGCTAGTGCCGCCAGGCAAAT
>Ga0308169_10000230_pt1 | contig 103301 bp, 74 predicted proteins | sample PhyBR1_2_FD_202139 | JGI IMG/M metagenome (GOLD analysis project Ga0308169, IMG submission 202139) | Phyllosphere microbial communities from UC Gill Tract Community Farm, Albany, California, United States - DLSLSB.R1 | ecosystem: Host-associated > Plants > Phyllosphere > Unclassified | place...
CGAGGGGTGGGGGGGTAACCCGCCAACCCTACCCAAGCTGCGCGTCGATATCGCCGGCCGCCTCGAACAACCTGATCCTGGCCAGCACCTGCCCATGATCCGACGCCTGCGGCAACTTCAAATTGAGGTGGTCATTCAGGTACACCACATCCACCACTTCCCCGATCGCTCCCGCCAGCGCCGGATTGAATTCGGGCGACACCAGGATATGGTCAATGGTCGAGTGGCGCGTGTCGTGCAGGATCGAAAAGCCCACATGGCGCTGGTGATCGAGCCGCCGCTGCACCTGCACCGCATCATACAAACGCTCGCCCGGCGGCGTGCCTTCGCCCAGCACGATCTCGGTGGTAACCGAATCGGCGACGTCGTTGAAGTCGCCCAAGACGATGCGCGGGCGGCGGTTGGCGTGGCCCATCTCGGTGAGCAGCACGCGCAGCGCCGTCGCTTCGGTGCCGCGCCGGATCAGCGAGCGCAGGCAGGCCAGTGCGTACAGGTGCGGATCTGCGCCGCTGTCGCCCGAGCGGTAATCGGGCCGGCGCGACTTGAGGTGCACCACGATCACGTCGATGGTGACACCGGGGGCGGCGATCACGCCCGCATGCAGCGGCGCGCGCGTGAAGCGGTCCGGGTCGCGGCTGCCGGGCGGCATCGACACGTTCGCCGGGAACATCCCCAGCGTCGAGCCGGGCTCGGCCAGCGGCAGGCGCGACACCAGCGCCACGCTCGGGGTCAGCCGGGTGGCTTGCGGATCGGGATCGAACCCGACGTGATGCGCATCGCGGTAGCGCCGTGTGCGGCGCAGCACTTCGCGCAGCACACTTTGCGAAAAGATCTCCTGGAAGCCGATCACATCGGCATTGATCAGGTCGAGCTGGTGCGCGGTCCAGTCGAGCTTGGCCTCGTATTCTTCTGGCGTGGTAGGCGCGAGATTGTCGTACAGGCGGACGCCGGGCGGGGCCAGGTTGAAAGTGTTGAAGGTGGCAAACCGTATTTCTTCCTGCATAATAGAAACCCCTATTGTTCGTCTTTAGCGTACCACGCATGGCAAAGAAAGAGCACGTGTCAGAGACACCCGCCACCCAATTCCTGCGCAAGCACGGCGTGGCGTTCTCGGAGCATCCCTACGATTACCAGGAACATGGCGGCACCGCCGTGTCGTCGCAGGCGCTCGGCGTGCCGGAACACGACGTGGTCAAGACCCTGGTGATGCAAGATGAAGCGGCGCGTCCGCTGATCGTACTGATGCACGGCGACTGCAAGGTGTCGACCAAGAACCTGGCGCGCGCCATCCCCTGCAAGTCGGTCGAGCCATGCAAACCGGAGGTGGCGCAGCGCCACTCGGGCTACCTGGTCGGCGGCACCTCGCCGTTCGGCATCCGCAAGGCGCTGCCGGTGTATGTGGAAGAAAGCATCCTGGCGTTAGGCAAGATCTACATCAACGGCGGCCGGCGCGGCTACCTGGTCGGCATCGATCCGCGCGTGCTGGTCGAGGTATTGGGCGCGCGCGCAGTACAGTGCGCGCTGGCCGAGTAGCTTTTACGGTCCAGTTCCAATGGTGTATATTCACGCACCAATTTCCGGTAAGGATAGCCGGGAGCGCCGGACCGGATCACACAAGAGAGACAAGATGAACACCCTGATTGCCACCATTGCCGCCTACCTGCTCGGCTCGATTTCCTTCGCCGTCGTGATGAGCCGCGCCTTCGGCCTCAACGACCCGCGCACCTACGGCTCCAAGAACCCCGGCGCCACCAACGTGCTGCGCAGCGGCAGCAAGAAAGCGGCGATCGCGACCCTGATCGGCGACGCCGCCAAGGGCTGGCTGGCGGTGTGGCTGGCGGTGCAGTTCGGGTCGCAGTTCGGCATCGACGACGATGGCGTGGCGCTGGTCGCGATCGCGGTCTTTCTGGGCCACCTGTGGCCGGTGTTCTTCCGCTTCGTGGGCGGCAAGGGCGTGGCCACCGCGCTCGGCGTGCTGCTCGGCATTAATCCATGGCTCGGCCTGGCAACCCTGGCCACCTGGCTGATCATCGCCTACGCCTTCCGCTATTCGTCGCTGGCGGCGCTGATCGCGGCCATCTTCGCGCCGCTGTACTACGGCCTGCTATTCGGCGTCGACAGCATCCTGTTTTCGGTGATCGTGATGAGCGGCTTGTTGATCTGGCGTCACGCCGGCAATATCGGCAACCTGATGGCCGGCAAGGAATCGAAGATCGGCAGCAAGTCGGCCGCGGCCAGGAAGGCCAAGTAAGTTCAAGGCCAGGCCAGGCGTGCAGGGCAAATCGGCCCCGGCGCGCCGGAATTTTCCCCACGCGTTACCATAGCTCTTGAATGCGGCGCCCTTGCGCCGCGCAAGACAGAAAGGTGGTGCGCTGTGAGCAAGCAACTGAGGATTGATTTCGTGTCGGACGTCTCGTGCCCGTGGTGCGCGATCGGTTTGAAATCGCTGGAACAAGCCTTGTTGAAAGTGGGTGAAGACGTCAAGGTCGACCTGCACTTCCAACCCTTCGAGCTCAATCCCGACATGGGCCCGGACGGCCAGGACATCGTCGAGCACGTGACCCAGAAATACGGCGCCACGGCCGAGCAGCAGGCGGCCAGCCGCGAAACCATCCGCACCCGCGGCGCCGCGGTCGGCTTCACCTTCGACATGGAGCGGCGCGGCCGCATCTACAACACCTTCGACGCCCACCGGCTGCTGTGCTGGGCAGAAAGCGAAGGCCAGCAGCGCCAGCTCAAGCAAGCCCTGTTGGAAGCCTATTTCACCCGCTGCGAAGACCCCAGCAACCACGACGTGCTGCTGCGCACGGTGGAAAGCGTGGGCCTGGACCGCGACGTGGCCGAGCGCATCCTCAAGTCGGACGAGTACGCCGACGAAGTACGCGAGCGCGAGCAGTTCTTCCTGCGCGCCGGCATCAAGTCGGTGCCGGCCGTGATCATCAACCAGAAGCACCTGATTTCGGGTGGCCAGCCGCCAGAGATTTTCGAGCGTGCGCTGCGCGAGATTCCGGCGTATGAGGCGCCGGCAGCGGCGGCTTGAACCCAGGGTTGGCGGCTCTGCCGCCGACGCGTTCAACGGGTGCCGGCAGACCCGTGAGCGCATATGTTGGTTGATCGCGTCGGCGGCAAGCCGCCAACCCTACGACGTCTACAGCAACTCCAGCACCACCGGCTGGTGGTCCGAGGCCGCGGTCTCGGACTGCACCTCGAGCGATTTCAGGCGCGGCGCCAGGTCGTTGGTGACGAAGAAATAATCGTAGCACTCAGGCCGCTCGGGCCACGGGAAACCGTGCAGCCCGGTGGTCGGCGCGCGCGCCATGTCGCCATGCACCACGCCCCAGGCGTCGATCAGCGGCAGGGCGCCAGCTTCGGGCGAGCCCAACAGCGCCTGATAATCCTCGGCGCCGGGCGCGAAATTGAAGTCGCCGCACAGGATCGCCGAGCCGGGCCGAAAGCCCAGCTGGAACGGCGCATCCAGGTTCGGATCGGGCTGGAACAAGCGCGCGCGGGCGCAGGCTTCGGCGTGCAGTTCGCGGATGCGAGCAACCTGCGCCATGCGCTGCGGCGGCGAATAGTATTCCAGATGCGTGGTCAACAGGCGCAGCTTGCCGGTCGGCGCTTCGACCACGGTTTCGAGCAGGCCGCGCGGCATGCCGGCCGGATGCGCCGGGTCGGCCGGCCACGGCAGCAGGTGGCGGTGCACCTGCGAGATGCGGTACTTCGACAGGATCAGGTTGCCGAACATGCGCGGCACATTGTTCTTGTAGATTTCGCTCGGCGCGTGCTCCATCGCGTGGTAGCCGCCAAAGGCGCCGGCGAGTTGCTTGAACTGGTTGGCGCTGGCGCTGCCCTCGAGCTCGGGGTGGTTGGCGGCCACCTCCTGCAGGCAGATCACATCGGGATTCAGGCGGCGCAGCACGTCGATGATCGCATGGATCCGTATCCGTCCGTCCTTGCCGCAACCCCAACGAATATTCCAGCTTACAACGCGCATTGTTCACCTCCGTAAATCTTGACCGTCGGATATTGCCATCGTTTGGCGCGTAGCGGTCACACGGTAGGATCGGTGTCAGACTGGCAAGTTCAATGCGGTATTGCCCCCGATTCAGGCAGCTTCGAGCTCATCCAATGGCCAGCGCGGACGCACATTGAAGGCGTAATCGCGCTGCGCCAGATCCGGATTGCGCTCGAGGCGCATGGCGCCGGCAAACGCGATCATGGCGCCATTGTCGGTGCAAAATTCCAGCTCCGGATAGAAGACGCGGAACTTGCGCTTGACGGCAGCCGCATCGAGCGCCGCGCGCAATTGCTTGTTGGCGCCGACGCCACCGGCGATCACCAGGCGCTTGAGGCCCGTGTGCTTGAGTGCATTCACGCACTTGGCCACCAGCACGTCGACAATCGCATCGACGAAGCCGCGCGCGATGTTGGCCTTGTCCTGCTCGCAAATGTTCGCGACCACCTTTTCTTCATGGTTCTTCACCACGGTCAGCACCGCGGTTTTCAAGCCCGAGAAGCTGAAGTTGAAATCCTTCGAGTGCAGCATCGGACGCGGCAGCGTGTACGCCGTCGGGTCGCCAAACTCGGCCAGGCGCGAAATCGCCGGTCCGCCCGGATAGCCCAGGCCCAGCAGCTTGGCCGACTTGTCGAATGCTTCGCCGGCGGCGTCGTCGAGCGTCTCGCCCAGCAGCGTGTAGCGGCCGACACCGTCGACCCGCATCAGCTGGGTATGCCCGCCCGACACCAGCAGCGCCAGGAACGGGAACTCAGGCCGTTCGGAGGCCAGCAAGGGCGACAGCAAGTGACCCTCGAGGTGGTGCACGCCCAGCACCGGTTTGTCGAGCGCCAGCGCCAGGCTGCAGGCCACCGACGAGCCGACCAGCAGCGCGCCGGCCAGGCCCGGGCCCTGGGTATAGGCGATGGCGTCGATATTCGACGCGGGAATCGCAGCGCGCTTCAACACTTCGTCCAGCAGCGGAATGGCGCGCCGGATATGGTCGCGCGATGCCAGTTCGGGCACGACGCCGCCGTACTCTTCGTGCATGGCGACCTGCGAATGCAGGGCATGGGACAGCAGGCCGCGCTCGGTGTCATACAGAGCAAAGCCGGTTTCATCGCAGGAGGATTCGACGCCGAGAACGATCATGGAAGAGGCAAGAGAAGAGAAAGCAGAACCGCGGATTTTACCCCGGGAACGAGCGTCCCCGGGAGAAGGGTGCATTTTTACGGGCGCAGCAAGAGTTCCTGATGCGCGCTGCGCAACATCGCCTCGGTTTCGTCCCAGCCGATGCAGCCGTCGGTTACCGAGCAGCCATATTTCAGTTGCGACAGATCCGACGGAATCGACTGTGCGCCGCTGACGATGTTCGATTCGATCATCACGCCCACCAGCGAGCGGTTGCCGTGGCGGATCTGCTGGATCACGTCCGACATCACCAAGGGTTGCAGCTCCGGCTTCTTGTAGCTGTTGGCGTGCGAGCAATCGACCACCAGGTTGGCCGGCAATTTCGCCTTTTCCAGCGCCTGCTCGGCGATGGTGACCGACACCGAATCGTAGTTCGGCCGGCCGCCGCCGCCGCGCAGCACCACGTGGCCGTAGGCGTTGCCGCTGGTGCGCACGATCGCCACCGAGCCCTGGTCGTTGATGCCGAGGAAGGCGTGCGGGCTGGACGAGGACAGCACGGCGTTCACGGCGATGCTGACATCGCCATCGGTGCCGTTCTTGAAGCCGACCGGGGTCGACAGGCCGGACGACATTTCGCGGTGGGTCTGCGATTCGGTGGTGCGCGCGCCGATCGCGGTCCAGGCGATCAGGTCGCCCAGGTATTGCGGCGAGATCGGATCGAGCGCTTCGGTCGCGGTCGGCAAGCCGAGTTCGCAGACGTCGAGCAGGAAGCGCCGTGCCCGTTCCATGCCGACCTCGACGCGGAACGAATCGTCCATGAACGGGTCGTTGATATAGCCCTTCCAGCCGGTGGTGGTGCGCGGCTTCTCGAAGTACACGCGCATCACCAGCACCATGGTGTCCTTGACTTCGTCCTGCAGCGCCTTGAGGCGCCGCGCATAGTCGAGGCCCGCTTCCGGATCGTGGATCGAGCAAGGGCCGACCACGACGAACAGGCGCTTGTCCTTGCGGTCGAGGATGTTGCGCAGGGTGGCGCGGCCTGCCATCACGGTGGCGAACGCGGCGTCGCTGAGCGGCAGGGTGGCGTGCAGCTCGACCGGCGTAGGCATGCGGGCGAACGAGCTGACGTTGGTGTTTTCGATATCGGGCGTACTGATCATGGTGCGGTCTTGAAGTCTTTGGGGGATTAACCAGTGTAGACGGAATTTGCTGCACGTGCGCATCGTTCAGCGCAAATCCATTGCTCGTAGGATATAAGTGGCCGTGAGCGAACAGGGTCGGATGGCTCACGTGCACCATTCCCGTGTATCCTTTTGCCATGACGACCGAACTCCAGACAGACCAAACGCGCTTTGCCGCCGCACCCTTCATCAAAGAAATTGGCCGCGGCGTAAAAGGCGCGCGCAGCATGTCGCGCGTTGATGCGCGCGCCCTGTACGCCGCCATGCTCGAAGGCCGGGTTTCGGACCTGGAACTGGGCGCGATCCTGCTCGCCATGCGCATCAAGGGCGAGGCGGTGGACGAGCTGGCCGGCTTCATGGACGCCGCCGAAGCCTCGTTCGCGCCATTGCCGGTGCCGGCGGGTGAGTTCGCCCCGGTATTGATCCCGACCTACAACGGCGCGCGCAAGCTGGCCAACCTGACCCCGCTGCTGGCCTTGCTGCTGGCGCGCGAAGGCGTGCCGGTGCTGGTGCATGGCGTAAGCAACGATCCGGGCCGCGTCACCACCGCCGAGATCCTGGCCGAGCTGGGCCTGGCGCCGAGCGGCTCCAGCGCCGAGCTGCTGGACGCCTTTGCCGCACGCCGTCCGGCCTTCATGCCGATCGAGCGCCTGGCGCCGCAGCTGGCGCACATGTTGTCGCTGCGCCGCGTGCTGGGCGTGCGCAACTCGACCCACACCTTGGTGAAAATCCTGCAGCCGTTCGACGGCGCGGCGCTGCGCCTGGTCTCGTACACCCATCCCGAATACCTGGAAACGCTGGGCAGTTATTTCCAGAGCGCCGCAAACCCGGCGCGTGGCGACGCCTTCCTGATGCGCGGCACCGAGGGCGAGACCGTGGCCCACCCGCACCGCGCCCAGCGCATCGACTGGTTCCACCAAGGGCAGCGCGCGCTGCTGGTCGAGCGCGACGCGCCGACCGATGCGCTGTCCGACGTTCCCGATGGACGCGATGCGGCCACCACCGCGGCCTGGATCGGCGCCGCGCTGCGCGGTGAGGTGCCGGTGCCGGCCTCGATCACGACCCAGGTGACGCACTGCGCCGAGGTGGCGCGCGCCATCCGCCAACGCCAGCTGGCGCCTGTGTAGCCGTCGCCGAGCCTGCTGACGGCGCGCCGCCACTGACATACAATGGCGGGTTTGGTGAGCGGGATGGCGGCAGGCATGGCAAAACAATACGATGTGGCGGTGATTGGCGCGGGCGCGGCCGGCATGATGTGCGCGGCCGTGGCGGCGCAGGGCGGCAAGCGGGTGGTGCTGCTCGACCACGCCACAAAGCTGGCCGAAAAGATCCGCATCTCGGGCGGTGGCCGCTGCAATTTCACCAACATCAATGCGGCGCCGCAGAACTTCCTGTCGCAGAACCCGCACTTCTGCAAGAGCGCGCTGTCGCGCTACACGGCGCAGGATTTCCTGGCGCTGGTCAAGAAGCACCGCATCGCCCACCACGAAAAACACAAAGGACAATTGTTCTGCGACGATTCGAGCGAGCAGATCATCGCCATGCTGCGCGCCGAGTGCGACCTCGGCGGCGTCCAGTGGTGGATGCCGTGCAAGGTCGCCGAGGTGCGCAAGACTGACATCGGCTTCGCGCTCGACACCGATGCCGGCGAACTCGAGGTGGCCAGCGTGGTGGTCGCCACCGGTGGCCTGTCGATCCCGAAAATCGGCGCGACCGACCTCGGCTATCGCATCGCCACCAGCTTCGGCCTGAACATGATCGAGACCCGCCCCGGCCTGGTGCCGCTGACCTTTGACGGTCCGAGCTGGGAGCCGTTCGTGCCGCTGGCCGGCATCGCGCTCGAAGTCGAGGTCAGCACCGGCAGCGCCAAGGGCAAAGGCGCACAGCGTGGCCATTTCCGCGAAGACCTGCTGTTCACCCACCGCGGCCTGTCCGGCCCGGCGATCCTGCAGATTTCCAGCTATTGGCAGCCGGGCACGCCGATCGTGATCGACTTGCTGCCCGAGATGGACGTGACGGAAACCCTGATCGGCCTGAAGAAAACCGAGAGAAAACAGCTGGGCAATGTGCTGGCGCAGTGGCTGCCGACGCGCCTGGCCGAAGGTTTGCTCTTGGCAAATGGCTTCGCACCGAGCGACCGCCTGCCCGACATGGCCGACGCCAAATTGCGCAAGCTGGGCGACGCCATCAACCGCTGGGCCATCGTCCCGACCGGCTCGGAAGGCTATAAAAAAGCCGAGGTCACACTGGGCGGCGTCGACACGCGCGAACTGTCGCAGCAGACCATGATGGCGAATAAAGTGCCGGGCTTATATTTCATCGGCGAGACGGTCGACGTCACCGGCTGGCTGGGCGGCTACAACTTCCAGTGGGCCTGGGCCTCGGGTGTGGCGGCTGGCCTGGCGCTGGCGGAAAGCTGATCCGACGACGACGTGGCAAAAGCATCACATCTTGATAAAAGCTTCCAATGAGCTTGAAATACTGCTAGAATTTCGTTCTTCCCTAAATCCAACGGTTTGAATTTTTTACATGACCACTATCCGCCTTAAAGAAAACGAGCCGTTTGAAGTCGCAATGCGTCGCTTCAAGCGCACCATCGAAAAGACTGGTCTGCTGACGGAACTGCGCGCACGCGAGTTCTACGAAAAGCCAACCGCAGAGCGCAAGCGCAAGCTGGCAGCTGCCGTGAAGCGTCACTACAAGCGCATCCGCAGCCAGCAACTGCCGAAGAAACTGTACTAAGACAGTCCAGCCGGCCAAGACCCGGTGACGGCTTTGTCTGTCCCGGCGAGTCGCTGATGTCCGCAAGCCCGCTCCGGTTTCACCGCGGCGGGTTTTGTCGTTTATAACCAATCAAACGGAGATCCCATGAGCTTGAAAGAACAACTGACTGAAGACATGAAAGCCGCGATGCGCGCCAAAGAGAGCGGCCGCCTGGCTGCCGTGCGCCTCATCATCGCGGAAGTCAAGCGCAAGGAACTCGACGAACAGACCGAACTGAACGATACCCAGGTACTGGCCGTCATCGAAAAGATGATCAAGCAGCGCAAGGATTCGATCACCCAGTTCGAAGCCGGTAACCGTCCTGACCTGGCCGATATCGAAAAGGCCGAGCTGGTGATCCTGTCGGCCTACATGCCTGCCGGCCTGTCGGACGAAGAGATCGCCGCCGAAGTTGCTGCCGCCGTGGCCGCTACTGGCGCCTCCGGTCCGGGCGACATGGGCAAGCTGATGGGGGTGCTCAAGCCGAAACTGGCGGGCCGCGCCGACATGACCGTTGTGTCCGCCCTGGTCAAGAAAGCCCTGGCTGGCGCCTGAGTGCGTCACCTGAGCCACATGCAGGCCCATCGGGGCCTGCAACTTGTTGCACATCAACTTGCAGCGAGCCCTGCGGTATAGTCTGATCCGGACAAACACTGAGTAACGCCAAAGTGATCCCGCAAACATTCATCACCGATTTGCTTAACCGTGTCGACATCGTCGACATCGTGGGCCGCTACGTCCAGCTGAAAAAGGGCGGCGCCAACTTCATGGGCCTGTGCCCGTTCCACAACGAAAAATCCCCCAGCTTCACGGTCAGCCCGACCAAGCAGTTCTATCACTGCTTCGGCTGCGGCGCCCACGGCACCGCGATCGGCTTCCTGATCGAGTACTCGGGCATGGGCTTCGTGGACGCCGTCAAGGACCTGGCCCAGAACGTGGGCATGGTCGTGCCCGAAGCCGACGACAAGATCCCGCCGGCCCAGCGCGCCGCCCAGCAGGCGCAATCGCTGGCCATGACCGACGCCTTGACGCAAGCGTGCAATTTCTACCGCGCCCAGTTGCGCGACGCCCCCAGCGCGATTGCCTACCTCAAGAACCGCGGCCTGACCGGCGAAGTGGCGGCCCGCTTCGGCATGGGCTACGCGCCGTCGGGCTGGGACAGCCTGCGCAGCATCTTCCCCGACTACGACGCCCACGTGCTGGTCGAGTCCGGCCTGGTGATCGACAAGGTCGACGAAGAGGGTAATCGCCATAAGCGCTATGACCGCTTCCGCGAACGCGTCATGTTCCCGATCCGCAACACCAAGGGCCAGGTGATCGGCTTCGGCGGCCGGGTGCTGGACGGCGGCGAACCAAAATACCTGAACTCGCCCGAAACGCCGCTGTTCCAGAAAGGCCTGGAGCTGTACGGCCTGTTCGAAGCGCGCCAGGCGATCCGCGACGCCGGCTACGTGCTGGTGACCGAAGGCTATATGGACGTGGTCGCATTGGCCCAGCTCGGCTTCCCGCAAGCGGTCGCCACGCTCGGCACCGCCTGCACCAGCACCCACATCCAGAAGCTGCTGCGCCAGACCGACGACGTGGTTTTCAGTTTCGACGGCGACCGCGCCGGCCGCAAGGCGGCGCGGCGCGCACTCGAAGCCTGCCTGCCGCAGTTGAGCGACAACAAGACCATCAAGTTTTTGTTCCTGCCGCAAGAGCACGACCCGGACAGTTTTGTGCGCGAACGCGGCGCCGAAGCGTTCGAGCAAGAAATTGCCGACGCCATGCCGCTGTCGCAATTCCTGCTGCGCGAAGTGACGCAAGAGCACGACCTCGACACGCCGGAAGGGCGCGCGCGCGCCCAGTTCGACGCCAAGCCGCTGCTGCAGGCGATGACGCCGTCGAGCCTGCGCCTGCAGATCGTGCGCGGCCTGGCCAGCATGACGCAATCGACGCCGTCCGAGATCGAAAGCCTGTTCGAGTTGTCCAAGCCGGTGGCGGCAGTGCGGCGCGCGCCACCGCGCCAGGGGCGGCCGCAGCCGGTCGGGCTGGAACTGAAAATGCTGCGCATCCTGGTCGCCCACCCGCACCTGGCGCTGGCGCTCGACGAAGAAGCGTTGCATGCATTCGGGCACTTTGGCGACGAGTCGGCCGACCGTCTGCGCCACCTGGTCGAGACCGCCCAGGCGCTGGGTGAAGCCGGCACCTTTGCAGCGTTGTCGCAACAATTGCGCGAAGTGACGACCGAGTATGACGACATGATCGCCGAGATCGCTGCGGAGCCCGAAAACGAGGCCGACGCCGACCGCGTCGTGTTGCTCAGCGCAGTACGTCAAATCAAAATGGATTCATTAAAACAAGAGCTTAACCAGTTGTTTTCAGCGGGACTGACCCCAGATCAGGTGAGCACTCGCTACCGCGAAATCGTTGCCCAGCAGGACCTCCTGGCCCGTGAGGCTGCTGCAGAGATGTCCCCCCGATGAAGGTGTCCAAAAGCGCAACTATCCGCCCTGGATGGACAGGCGTGGGCAACTGGAAAAAATGGGGGTGCGTGCTATAATAAAACGCTAACTATTGCAACTGTTGAAACCCTTTTTGGTTCAATTGCATGCGTGGTGTTTCAGTTAGCGGGGCCATAGATTTGTGCCTGCAGGAGATGTAAGGTAACAAAACTTTATCTTTAACCATCGTAAAGTTCGTCGTTGTGACATCGAAAGCGCCTGTGCCAACCAAGAAACCCGACACCCAAGTGGCTGCCAAAGCCACCAGAGCGTCCGCCGCCAAGGTGGACAATTCGCAAGACAAGGCCGACGTTCGCACGTCGAATTCGGCGCCTGTCAATCAGACGACCGATGCGGCCGCACTGGCTGCGATCGATACGTCGGGCTACGTCCTGCCAACCGTCAAGGTGCCGGGACGCCGCGGCCGCAAGCCCAAGGAATTCACCCCCGAGAACGATGAGATCGCCGCGCTGAACGCGGTCGAGCGCGCCGAGCTGAAGGCAGCGGACAAGGCCAAGGCCAAGGACCGCAAAGCCAAAGAAAAAGCGCTGCTGAAAGACGCGTTCTCGTCGGACACCGAGGCCAGCGAAGAAGAGCTCGAGCTGCGCCGCAACAAGCTCAAGGCCCTGATCAAGTCGGGCAAGGAGCGCGGCTTCCTTACGTACTCCGAGATCAACGACCACCTGCCCGAAAACATCGTCGATCCGGAAGCGATCGAAGGTATCATCGGCACCTTCAACGACATGGGCATCGCCGTCTACGAGCACGCGCCCGATGCCGAGACGCTGCTGCTGTCCGACAGTGTCCCCAATGCCACCAGCGACGATGAAGCCGAGGCTGCCGCCGAAGCGGCGCTGTCGACGGTCGACTCCGACTTCGGCCGCACCACCGATCCGGTGCGCATGTATATGCGCGAAATGGGTTCGGTCGAGCTGCTCACGCGCGAAGGCGAAATCGAGATCGCCAAGCGCATCGAAGACGGCCTGCGCGACATGATCCAGGCCATCTCGGCCTGCCCGGTGACGATCGCCGAAATCATCGAAGCCGCCGCCCGGATCGAGCGCGACGAGACCAAGATCGACGAAATCGTCGACGGCCTGGTCGACGAAGAAGGCGACGACCAGACCTCGCCCACCGCCGTGGCCCCGACTTCGGCCGATTCCGAGGATGACGAGGAAGACGAAGACGAGGAAGAGGAAGCCGAGGAGGAAGAGGAAGCCTCGGCCAGCTCCGGCGCAGCCGGTTATTCGGCCGAGCAGCTCGAAGCGCTCAAGCAAACGGCGCTGGGCAAGTTCGGCGAAATCTCGAGCCAGTTCGAGAAGATGCGCAAGGCGTTCGAGAAGGACGGCTACAACTCGAAGGCCTACGTCAAGGCGCAAGAGTCGATCTCCAACGAACTGCTGGGCATCCGCTTCACCGCCAAGGTGGTCGAGAAGCTGTGCGACACGCTGCGCGGCCAGGTCGACGAAGTGCGCCACATCGAGAAACAGATCCTCGACGTTGCGGTGAACCGCTGCGGCATGCCGCGCGCCCACTTCATCAAGGTCTTCCCGGGCAACGAAACCAACCTGGAATGGGTCGACGGAGAAGTCAATGCCGGGCACGCCTACAGCGCCATCCTGGGCCGCAACATCCCGACGATCAAGGAACTGCAGCAACGCCTGATCGACCTGCAAGCCCGCGTGGTGCTGCCGCTGCCAGACTTGCGCAACATCAACCGTCAAATGGCGGCCGGTGAAATGAAGGCGCGCAAGGCCAAGCGCGAAATGACCGAGGCCAACTTGCGTCTGGTGATCTCGATCGCCAAGAAGTACACCAACCGCGGCCTGCAATTCCTCGACCTGATCCAGGAAGGCAATATCGGCCTGATGAAGGCGGTCGACAAGTTCGAATACCGTCGCGGCTACAAGTTCTCGACCTACGCAACGTGGTGGATCCGCCAGGCGATCACGCGTTCGATCGCGGACCAGGCGCGCACGATCCGGATTCCGGTGCACATGATCGAAACGATCAACAAGATGAACCGGATCTCGCGCCAGATCCTGCAAGAGACGGGCGCCGAACCTGACCCGGCGACGCTCGCCATCAAGATGGAAATGCCGGAAGATAAGATTCGCAAGATCATGAAAATCGCCAAAGAGCCGATTTCCATGGAAACGCCAATCGGTGACGACGACGATTCGCATCTGGGTGATTTTATCGAGGACAACAATACGCTGGCGCCGTCGGACGCCGCGCTGCACGCTTCGATGCGCGGCGTGGTGAAGGATGTGCTCGACTCGCTGACCCCGCGCGAAGCCAAGGTGCTGCGCATGCGCTTCGGCATCGAGATGTCGACCGACCACACGCTGGAAGAGGTCGGCAAGCAGTTCGACGTCACCCGTGAGCGGATTCGCCAGATCGAAGCCAAGGCGCTGCGCAAGTTGCGTCACCCATCGCGCTCGGACAAGCTCAAGAGCTTCCTCGAGGGCAGCAGCTGATTGTTGGTACAGGCTTGACGAGCCTGTACTAAAAGCAATATGCTCTCGCCACTTCGCTCTTCGGCATCACGCCGGCGAGCAGGTGGCGAGTTGTACTTTCCACCGCCCCAGTTTTCTGGGCCTCTAGCTCATGCTTGGTTAGAGCAGCGGACTCATAATCCGTTGGTGCCGTGTTCGACTCACGGGAGGCCTACCAGCATTGAAATCAAAGGGTTACGGTATTCCGTAGCCCTTTTTTCATGCGCAAACATGAATGGCTTGTACAATCACGCGCATGCTTTTCTGACAAAGTTCCCATGACCAGCGCCACTGCCGCACAACCCCAGTTCACCCTCAACGACATCGAGATCGGCGCGCGCTTGTTCGATGCACTGGCGCACCACGCCACGGCCACGCAAGGCGCCTTGATCACCTACACCGACCTGCTGACGCTGGCACGCAAACTGCATCCCAAGGACATGGCGCTCGATCGCGCCGTCCCGGTCGGCATCGGGATGAAACTGTTGTTCATTGAAAGGTTCTGCGCGGCACAGGGCGTGCCCAACCTGGCCTGCCTTGCCGTCAACCGGGCGACGATGCGGCCCGCCCCGGCTTACCAGCAAGATTGGGACAATGGGCGCCGCGCCGTCGCCGCTGTCGACTGGCCTGCGCTGCAGGCGTCGCTCGCCCCGTATGCCGCCATGGCGCGTGCTGCCGTCCCGGCGCGCCTGAAACCGCGCAAGGAACGCCCGGCCGACGTCGCTTGGTACGCCTACTTCTGTTCGCACCGCAGCGCCTGTGAAAAAATCACACAACAGAACAAGCAAGAGATCATCAACCTGATCATGGCGGGCCTGGACCCGGAAACCGCGCTGCAACGGGTTCTGGCGGCAAAGGCCGACTTCAGCGAAGAGTAAGAAGATATGGGGGATTAAACGCCAACTGCTATCATATTTCCCGTTTTCGATAAATCAAGACCGTATCCGCGATGACAAACGATCCAAGCACATACGTACGCCAGATCCAGGCTATCAGCGCGGTACCCAAGATCCTGGAGACCGTGGCGTCGCTCACCGGGCTGCGCTTCGTGGCGATCGCGCATGTGACCGAAAATTCGTGGACCACGTGCGCAGTCAGGGATGAGCTCGATTTCGGCCTGAAGATCGGCGACGGGCTCGATGTCACCACGACCCTGTGCGACGAAGTGCGCTGCAAGGCCGCGAGCATCGTCATCGACCATGTGAGCCAGTCCGAGCAATACCGCGATCACCACACCCCACGCATCTACGGCTTCCAGAGCTATTTTTCGATACCGATCCTGCGGCCCGACGGTTCCTATTTCGGTACCTTGTGCGGGCTCGACCCCGAACCGGCGGCACTGACGAACCCGGCAACCGTATCGACGCTGGAACTGTTCGCCCAGCTCATTTCAAAGCAGCTCGAAACCGAACAACTGCATGCGGTCGAACGCAGCGCCTTGTTGTCCGAACGCGAAACCGCCGAACTTCGCGAGCAATTTATCGCTGTGCTGGGCCACGATCTGCGCACCCCGCTCGGCGCATTCCAGAGCGGTCTCGATCTGCTCGAACGCAAGTTTCCGAACCCCGACGCGAGCGCGATCCGGCAGCGCATGCGGCGCAGTGTCGGCAGAATGTCGGCGCTGGTCGATGATGTCGTCGATTTCACGCGCGGGCGGATGGGGGGCGGCATCGCCTTGCATCTTCGCGAAGATTGCGACCTCGAGGCGAAGTTCACCCAGGTGATCGGCGAACTGCAGGAAATCCACGCGCAATCCCCGATCATCGCCACCATCGAACCGGGGCTGTGCCTGCATTGCGATTCTGGCAGGCTCAGCCAGCTATTATCGAACCTGATCAAGAACGCCATCGTGCACGGCCTGCCCGGCGCCCCTGTCACGGTTGCGATCGGCGCCAAAGCGGATGTGTTCTCGATCTCGGTCACCAACAAGGGAGAGACGCTGCCTGCGCAAATCATCGGGCAATTGTTCAAGCCATTCTGGCGCGCGCCGGCGAGCACCTCGGCGGAGGGATTGGGGCTCGGCTTGTACATCGTTTCCGAGATTGCGCGTTCTCATGGCGGTGCGATGGACGTGCGCTCGCAGGATGACACGATCCGCTTCACGTTCTCGATGCCGCTGCTGAAGGCCGAACCAACCTAGACCGGATTGGTGGCGCCGGATTGGCGTCGCACCAGGATGGCCGGCTTTTTCATTGCCTCACTGCGCGGAGCGCGCCGCGCTGCCGTCTCAGTCTGCCGTGAAGAACCCCGCATCGAGCACCAGTGATCGCAGCGGCTGGTACTTTTCCTGGGCGCGGTCGGCTTCGCCGCGCAGATGCGATGCGATATCGGTGTTGCCGACGGCGGCGGCGAGGTCCGCGCGCTGGCGCAGCAGCAGGATGCGTTCTTCGATGGCGCGCACCGCGTCCCATAGCCCCTTGTCGATGGCCTCGTTGACCTCGACCAGCAGCGACTTGGGCGAATAGGCATGGCCGGTGTGGCAGCGAAAGCGCATGTTGCCGCTTTCTTCGATCTGCACCAGCACGCCGTGGCATTCGGGACAGGTATATTTCGATACTTTACCCAGGTCCATGACGCCGGCCTGCATGCCGTTGCCCTCGAGCGCGATCAGGTTCTCGATCTTCAGGCGTTCGCCTGGCGCTTCCTGCACCGCCATGGGCACCTCGGTGGCGAGCGCAGCGGATATCGCCGCCGCCAGGGCCGCGATGTCGCCGATGCAGTCGACCTGCACGTGCTCGATCGCGCTGGCCGGCATCGACGGATACAGCGCATCGTCGGGATCCTGTACCAGCGCCAGTCCGTTCCGGTCCTTGATCTGCCACAGGCCGGCGGTGCCGTCGTCGAGGGCGCCGGTGAGGACCACGCCCACCACGCGCTGCCCGAACCAGGTCGCTGCCGAGCGGAACAGCACATCGACCGCGGGCCGGGCCCGGCATTCCTTGGGGCCGCGCGTGACCCGCACCCGGTCGCCTTCGATGATCAGGTGGCGGTCGGGCGGGGCGACGTACACCGTGTCGGGCATGATGAGCTGGCAATAGCGGGCAAACGCCACGTGCATTCTGGTGCATCCCTGCAGGATGCGGTCGAGTTCGCTGGTCGAGTGGGGCGAGAGGTGCTGGGCGACGAAAAAGGTGGCCGATGCGTCGTGCGGCAACCTGGCGAAAAGCGCCCGCAGCGCTTCGATGCCGCCTGCCGAACTGCCGATGACCACGATATTGCGCTTGCCGAAACCGCTGACTTCATTCATGGCCGTCTCCATCTCAGCAATATGACGGACATTCTACGCCTTTCGTACCCGTGGATCGCGTTCGCGGGAACGCGGCCGCAGAGCGCGGCATGGCGTCGCGAGCAGTCGCTGCCGTACCTGCAGAAACTGGATCGGATCGGTTCATCGGCCGCGCAAAATATCGATGCGCCTCCCGCTCATGGTGTGCTACGCTGACACACGGTCAATGACGTCATATCGCTGGCGCTATACGGATGAGCAAGTGCAATGCCCATAGCGTCACATTCGATGCGGCAGTCCAACAAAACAGGCTTTCTATCACAGCCATATAAAAATAAGTTACAGATTTTCCAGCTTTCAGTCCAAATCTGATAGCAGATCGTCTACACTCGCAGGCACCAAAACCAAGAGGGCGAGAATGTCCGATACTGCAACGACGAGCACCGCCCTGCCGACCGAGTCCGGCATCGTTACGAGCAATCTATTGTTTCCCGTGGTCGGCATCGGCGCTTCCGCCGGCGGCCTGCCCGCCCTCCAGCGCCTGTTCGAGAACATGCCGACGGCGCACGAGATGGCCTTTGTCGTGATCCTGCACCTGTCGCCGCGCCATCCGAGTTCGGCCGCCGCCATCCTGCAGCGCGCCACCAGCATGCCGGTGGTGCAGGTCACCTCGCGCGTCAAGGTCGAACCCGGCCATGTGTACGTGATCGCACCGAATGTCCACCTGACGATGGTCGACGGCCTGCTGATCGTCGAAGAGCTGAAACGGCCGCGCGGCCAGCATGTGGCGATCGACCTGTTCTTCCGTACCCTGGCCCAGGTCCATCGCGAGCGGTCGATCGCGGTCGTGCTGTCCGGCACCGGCTCGGACGGTGCGGTCGGACTCAGCCGTATCAAGGAGCAGGGCGGCGTGACCCTGGTCCAGGCGCCCGATGACGCCGAACACGACGGCATGCCGCTAGCGGCGATCCGCACCGGCGCCGCCGACTTCATCCTGCCGGTGATCGATATCCCGCAAAAGCTGGTCGACCTGTGGGACAACGCCCGCAAGATCGAGCTGCCGCTGCCCGACGATCCCGAATTGCCGGTGCTGCCTGCCTCGCAGGCGGTCGAGCACGATGGCCTGGAGCAGACGCTGCACGATATCATCGCGTCGCTGCTGACCAATACCGGTCACGATTTTCGCCACTACAAGCGCGCCACCGTGCTGCGCCGGATCGAACGGCGCATGCAGGTGCGCCAGACCCACACGCTGCGCGACTATTGCAGCCTGCTGGCGCAGGATCCGGCCGAGAACAAGGCGCTGCTGGCCGACATGCTCATTGGCGTCACCAATTTCTTCCGCGACCGCGAAGCCTTCGAAGCGCTCGAGCGCAACGTCATCCCCGAACTGTTCAAGGACCGTTTCCCCGGCGATGAAGTGCGCGCCTGGGTGGCTGCCTGCGCCAGCGGCGAAGAAGCGTATTCGCTGGCGATGCTGCTGGCCGAGCAGGCCGCGCTGATCGAGCAGCCGCCGCTGTTCCAGGTGTTCGCGTCCGACATCGACGACAGCGCCATCGATGTCGCGCGCGCCGGCAACTACCCCGGTTCGATCGTCACCGACGTGCCGCCATCGCGCCTGCGCCAGTTCTTCAAGCGCGAGGACGAGCGCTACCGCATTCGCAAGACGCTGCGCGACCGCATCCTGTTCGCCTCGCACAACCTGCTGCGCGATCCGCCGTTCTCGCGCCTCGACCTGATCTCGTGCCGCAACCTGCTGATCTACCTGAACCGCGACGTGCAGGCGCGCGTGCTGCAGACCTTCCATTTCGCGCTCAAGCCGGGCGGCTTCCTGTTGCTCGGCAATTCCGAGTCGGCCGATTCGGTGGCCGATTATTTCACGCCGGTCGACAAGAAGAACCGCATCTACCGCGCTCGCGTCAACGGACGCCAGTTGCACCAAGACAACCCTTCCTCGGCCTTGTACGGGGTGCGCCTGCCCGAAATAAGCCGCCCGCGCCAGCTCGAAAAGCGCCCGGCCACGTATGCCGAACTGCACCAGCGCGCGCTGGCGCAGGGCGCGCCGCCCTCGGTGGTGATCGATGCCGAGGGCAACCTGGTGCACGTGTCGGAGCGCGCCGCCAGGTATATGCGCGTGGTCGGCGGCGAACCCACCCGCAGCCTGCTGGCGCTGGTGCTGCCCGAACTGCGCATGGAATTGCGCTCGGCCATGTACCAGGTGAGCCAGGGCGGCGGCTGCGTCGAATGCCGGCCGGTGGTGCTGCCCGAAGGCACTGCAGCCGGCACCGTGGTGGCGACCGTGCGCGCCTTCCGCGACGACGAATCCGATGCCGACTACCAGCTGGTGATGTTCCGCCAGGTCGAGGACGATCCCGGCAACGTGGCCCAGGCGCAGCTGCGTTCCGGTGGCGGCCACGACGCCGTGCTGTCGCAGCTCGAGGATGAACTGGCGCGCAACCGCGAGCAGTTGCAAGAGACGATCGAGTATTCCGAGATTTCCACCGAAGAGCTGCGCGCCTCGAACGAAGAGCTGCAGGCCATCAACGAAGAGCTGCGCTCGGCCACCGAAGAACTCGAGACCAGCAAGGAAGAACTGCAGTCGGTCAACGAAGAGCTGGTGACGGTGAACTACGAGCTCAAGGTCAAGGTCGAAGAGACCGGCAAGGCCAACGACGACCTGAACAACCTGATCGCCTCGACCGACATCGCCACCATCTTTGTCGACAGCGGCCTGCGCATCAAGCGCTTCACGCCGCGCGCGGCCGATCTGTTCTCGATCATCGCGACCGACGTCGGCCGCTCGCTGCTCGACCTGACCCACAAGCTCGACTACGACCATCTGGCCGAGGACGTCAGCGCCACCTTCGACACCCTGCGCCTGGTCGAGCGTGAAGTGCGCAGCCATGACGGCCGCTACTACATCGTGCGCCTGCTGCCATACCGCACCAACGAAGACCGCATCGAAGGCGCGGTGATGACCTTCTTCGACATCACCGCCCGGCGCCAGGCCGAGGAACAGGCGCGCGCCAGCGAGGCGCGCATGCGCATGGTGGCCGAGAGCGCCGCCGACTACGCCATCATCACGCTTGACGTCGACGGGCGTGTCACCAGCTGGAACAAGGGCGCCGAAACGCTGTTCGGCTACAGTGCCGCCGAGATGCAGGGCCAGAGCACCGAGCGCCTGTTCATACCCGAAGACGTGGCCGCGGGCGTGCCGCAGGACGAATTGCGCCGCGCGCGCGAGGACGGCCGCGCCGAGGACGAGCGCTGGCACCTGCGCAAGGACGGCAGCCGCTTCTTCTGCAGCGGCGTCACCACGCCGCTGCGCAACGGCGACTTCTATGGCTACGCAAAAATTGCGCGCGACGAAACCGCGCGCGAGCGTCAGGGCAAGGAACGCGAGCAAGCGCTGAACCGCGAGCAGGCGACGCGCTCGGACGCCGAAACCGCAGTTGCGCTCAAGGACGAGTTCCTGGCGGTGATGTCGCACGAGTTGCGCCATCCGCTGAACATGATTCACATCAACGTCGAGCTGCTGTCGCGCATGCCCGAACTGCGCGGCTCGAGCGGCTTCATGCGCGCGGCCTCGATCATCCGCAGCTCGGTGATGAGCCAGGCCAAGATCATCGACGACCTGATGGACATGTCGCGTGTACGTACCGGCAAGCTGTCGCTGAACATGGCGCCGGTGGTGCTGGACGACCTGCTGCAAGGCATGGTCGAGGTGGCGCGCAACGATCCGGCCGCGAACGGCATCGATATCGCCTTTGCCGGCGGCGCCGACGGCCTGCCGGTGCTGGCCGACGTGGTGCGCGTCGAGCAGGTGGTGATGAACCTGCTCAGCAACGCGATCAAGTTCACGCCGGTCGGTGGCCGGGTCGAGGTGCGCCTGGCGCATGAGTCCGACGCGCTGCGCATCGACGTGTCCGACACCGGCCAGGGCATCGCGCCTTCATTCCTGCCGCACGTGTTCGATATGTACGGCCAGAGCATGGCCGTGACCACGCGCTCGAAAGGGGGCCTGGGCATCGGGCTGGCGCTGGTGCGCGAGATCGTGGCGCTGCACGGCGGCCGGGTCGAGGTCGCCTCGGAAGGGGTGGGCCACGGCACCCGCTTCAGCGTCTGGCTGCCGCTGTTCGACAGCAAGGCGCGCCCGGTGCGCGGCGCCGCCAGCACGGCCGACGATCTGGTCGGGCTGCGCATCCTGCTGGTCGACGACATGGAAGAGATGCTGCTGGTGTTCAAGTCGCTGCTGGAAACCAGCGGCGCCACGGTGTTCGAAGCCACCGGCGCGCTGCAGGGCCTGGCGGTGCTGGAGCAGCACGAGGTCGACCTGGTGATCTCGGATATTTCGATGCCCGAGATCGATGGCTACGAGTTCGTGCGCCGCGTGCATGCGCTGCCGAAGTACGCCACGCTGCCGGCGATCGCCCTGACCGGGATGCGGCGCGATGTCGACCTCGAGCGCGCGCGCGCGGCCGGCTTCTCGGCGCACCTCGGCAAACCGGTGTCGGTCGAGCGCCTGAATGCGATCGTGCACGACCTGCTGCCGCGCGAGGCGCGTGCGCGGCAAAAGGACTGACCCGCAGGGCGTATCCGATGCTGACGTAAAAACAACAACGCGCTGGAAACGTTCCCGGGCAAGTAAATCTCCGTTACCATTCGTCAATGCACGTCATTACACCATTACGTAATGGCGTGACGAATAACGATAACGGAGACAAACTTGAACACGACCGAGATTTTCCTGATCGCGATGCTGCTGATCTTCGTGGCGCCCTACCTGTTATGGCGCCTGGGCCGCACCGACTATTTCGCGCCGCTGGTGGTGGTGCAGATCATCATGGGCATCCTGCTCGGCCCCGGCGTGCTGGGCGCCGCCGTCCCCGACTACCACGCCTTCGTCTTCAATCCCGACGTGGTGAAAACCCTGAACGGCATCGCGTGGTGGGGTGTGATGCTGTTCGTGATGCTGGCCGGGATCGAGCTCGACCTCAAAAAAGTGTGGCAATACCGGCGCGAGAGCGTCACCACCGCCGGCTTGTCGCTGAGCATGCCGCTGTTGTTCGGCTGCGGCGCGGCGCTACTGCTGGTCGGCTACCAGGGCTGGATGGGGCCGCAGGCCGCCACCTGGCAATTCATGCTCGGCATCGGCATGGCCTGCGCCGTGACCGCGCTGCCGGTGCTGGTGCTGCTGATGGAAAAGCTCGGCATCCTGCGCCAGCCGATGGGCCAGCGCATCATGCGCTACGCCAGCCTCGACGACGTCGCGATCTGGGGCGTGCTGGCGTTGATCATGCTCGATTGGGAACGGGTCGGGCGCCAGGCCGGCTTCCTGGCCGGCTTCACGCTGCTTACCTTCTTGTACCGGCGCCTGATGACGCGCCTGCCGCAAAACGACCGCTGGTACGTGGCGCTGATCTGGCTGATCGCCTGCGCCTTCGGCGCCGACTGGGCCGGCCTGCACTTCATGGTCGGCGCCTTCCTTGCCGGGGTGGTAATGGATGCCGACTGGTTCGAGCAGGCGCAGCTCGATTCGCTGTTCAAGAACGTGCTCTTGGTGCTGATGCCGGTGTTTTTCCTCAGCACCGGCCTGCGCACCAAGTGGGACCTGGGCGGCTACTCGGTGTTCTTCGTCGGCGGCCTGCTGCTGCTGGCCTCGGTCGGCGGCAAGCTGGCCGGCGCCCACATCGCCGGGCGCGTGCTGGGCTGGAAGCGCGGCGAAGCATCGATCATCGGCTGGCTGCTGCAATCGAAAGGCCTGATCGAGATCATCTTCGCCAATATCCTGCTCGACAAGGGCATCATCACCAGCGAGATGTTCACCGCGCTGCTGCTGATGGCGGTGGCCAGCACCATGCTGACCATCCCGGTCGTGCATCCCAAGCTGAACCGCAGCCAGAATGCGGGCCTGGTCAACCAGGCCAGTTCGTAAGCGACAAGGAGCCGAGCATGGCGCGCACCGGATTGACCAAGGCCCGGATCAGGGCTTGCCGCGACGACTTGCTGGCGCAGGGACGCCACCCGTCGGTCGACGCGGTGCGCCTGGCGCTGGGGACGGGGTCGAAGTCGACCATCCACCGCTATCTGAAAGAGCTGGCGGCCGAAGCCCCCGATGGCGGCGCGCGGGTCCAGGACACGGCGCGTACGCTGGCGGCGCTGGTCGAGGAACTGGCGGAACGCCTGCACCTGGAGGCGGGGCAGGACATGCAGGACTTGCGCGCCCTGTGCGCCGGCTACCAGGCCGAGCTGCAGGAAAAGGAGCGCCAGCTGGCGGCACTGCGCGCGACCGTGGCGGACCTGAATGCGCGTCTCGAGCGCCAAGCGTTTGATGCCGGCGCGGACGGCTTGACGGCCCCCGGCCACGGCGACTTTGGCGGCCTGTTGTCGAATCCGCACATCGGCGCGCGCGGTCCGTCGCCGTTCAGCATCGTGCTCAGCAGCGGAAGATCGGAGGTGTTCGACGTCGAGCGCCTTGGCCCGGCCGGGCTCAAGTTCCAGTAGGCGTCTGGGCGCTGTCTGCGGCGCGCCGCAATTCGCCCGTGCGGTCGAGCACGAAATGATCGAGGTCGCGCGCCAGTACCAGGCTGCCGTCGTAGGCGCTACGCGCTTCATCTTCCAGCAGCGACAGCGGCAGCGCGCCGCCATCCTGGTAGCGCGGGCTGAAGTGGGTCAGCACCAGATTGCGCACGCCTGCTTCCTGGGCGAAGCGCGCCACCCGCAGCGCCGAGCTGTGCTGTGGACCGGGGCCGACTTTCTGCAAGACCTCTTCGGTATAGGTCGCTTCGTGCACCAGCACGTCGGCGGCGTGCGCGGCCTGCGCCAGCAGTTCGGGCGTATCGTTGTCGCCGGCCACCACGATGCGGCGCGCGCGCCGTGGCGGCAGCAGGTAGTCGCTGGCGACGATGCGGCGTCCGTCTTCCAGCGCGATGTCGCGCCCGCGCTGCAAGTCGCCCCACAGGCTCGACGATGGCACCGCGTCGGCGCGCAGCTTGTCGGTGTCCAGCCGGCGCTCGAGCGCGCTTTCGGTGAAGGCGTAGGCCCAGCATGGGATGCGGTGCGACAGCGCCGTGGCCTCGACTGTCAGATCCGGCAGGCTCGATTGCAGCAGCGAGGCGTCGCCCAGCTCGTCGGGCGTGAGATAGGTAAGCGGATAGGGCAGCGTCAGTTCGCTGGCCGCCATGATGGCGTCGATCATGCCGCGCAGCGGCGGCGGACCGACGATTGTCAATGGTTCGCTTCGACCCAGCATGCCGGCGCTGGCCAGCAGGCCGGGCAGGCCATAGCAATGGTCGCCATGCATGTGGGTGATGAACACGGCGCGCAGGCTCATCAATGACAGCGGGGTGCGCAGGATGCGGTGCTGGGTGCCCTCGGCGCAATCGACCAGCACCCACTGGCGCGCGCCGCGCAGGCGCAGCGCGACGCCGGACATAGTGCGTTGCCGGGTCGGCGTGCCGGCCGAGGTGCCGAGGAACAGGATTTCCATGGGAATGCATTCGAGCGTTGACGTCGCCCCATTATGCGTGAGCGCGCGCAACGGCGGCGCAGGCCGGTGCACACCTGACCATGCGCGCTTGATTTGAGCGCGCTCAATACCCTCACTGACGGTGGCATTGGCTGCGCACTCGCGTCCTCGCTTGTGGTCTGACCTGGTGGGAAGGCCGCCAATGGGGCGGCCATGCCCAACTTAACGACTCGTCCAGGAGGGACCATGCGCACCATGATGTCCGGCGCCGCGGCATTGAAGGCCGCCGCAGCCTTGATCTTGACTTCAACCTGGTTGGCGCCCGCCGCGAACGCGGCCGGCGCCACCAGCATGTGCATCAGCGACGACCGCGCGCCGCCGACGCTCCCGCCCAGTGGGCAATTGCTTGATCAAATGGAGGGAACATACCAGCTGTCGAATGGGCGGCGTGTGACGCTGCACCGGGTGCACCAGCGTTTGTGGATCGTTTTCGGCCCGCGCCGCGACATACCGCTCGACCGCGTCGGCCAGACCCGCTTCACCTCGCGCGACGGCTCGGTCGACCTGGATTACCGGGCCGATGCCGAGCAGATTTCAATGCGCTATCCGGCTGACGCGCGCGGACGGTTCACGCGCGTGTGCTGACGGCAGCTTGCTGCTTCAAGGCCGGTTGCATCACGGCGTGCTGTGTCAGTGCCTGCTGCCTCAGGTCTTGCTGAACGGCGCAATCCCGAACAGCAGCGAGCGGTGCACGCCGACACCGGCCATGCTGCCATCGGCCACGGCCATGGCCACGTTGCCGGCATTGCGGATCGCATCGCCGGCGGCGAACACGCCCGGCATCGTGGTCTGGCGCGTCTCGTCGGTGCGGACCAAGCTGCCTAACGGTCCGTCGTCGAGCACGCAACCGAGCTGTGCGGCGATCGGGCTGGCCATGTGCAGGCGGCCGAAGGTGAACAGGCCGTCCATGACGATGCGGCGGCCATCGGCCAGCACCACGGTTGCCGCGTCGTCGATGCGTTCGACGCGGGTGTGCTCGACCTTTACGCCACGTCCGTCGAGGTCGGCCTGCTGCGCGGCGTCGAGCGGGCAGGTGTCGTTGGTGAACAGCGTTACCCGGCCCCAGTGCGGCAACATTTGCGCGTGGTGCAGCGACATCGGGCCGTTGGCCAGCACGCCGATGCGGCCTTCGTCCAGTTCGTAGCCGTGGCAGTACGGACAGTGGAATACGCTCTTGCCCCAGCGCTCGGCGAGACCGGGAACCGGCGGCAATTCGTCGCGCACGCCGGTGGCCAGCAGCAGGCGCGCCGCGCTCACGCTGGCGCCATTGTCGAGCGTGACGATGAAGCCGTCGGCGTCTGGGCGGGCTTCGAGCGGCCGGGCCACGCCTGGCCGGGCCACGCCTGGCCGGTCCACCAGCGGCCGCGCCTCGAGCGGCCGCGCATCGACCGCCATGCCGTCATGAAAGCGCACGGTCGGGTAGGCGGCGAGCTGGGTCCGGCCTTCGGCGGCGATGGCGGCGGCCGGCTGGCCGTCGCGCGTCAGGAAGCCGTGCGAATTGCCGGCAAAGCGGTTGCGGCGCTGGCCGGCGTCGACCACCAGCAGGCGGCGCCGGGCGCGCGCCAGTTGCAGCGCGCCCGACAGGCCGGCGTAGCTGCCGCCGATGACGATGACGTCGTAGTCGTAGTCTGCGGCGGGTTCAGTGCGGCTTGTGCTGGTGCTGGTGATCGGGTTCAGGCTCGGGTTCAGGATCGGGTTCATGAGCTGGCTTTCCATGGAGGTGAGAATCGTAGCGGCCGCTGAAATCGCGCGACAAATCGGCCAGCGTCACCTGCCCGAGCCGCTCGACCAGCAGCGCCTCGGCCTCGGCAAAGGCGTCGGCCAGCGAGGCATTGACTGCCTGCTCGACCAGGCAGCTGCTGTGCTCGTTACGGTTGCCCATCGCGAACACGGTCGGCGCGCCGACCGCGTCGTAGACGTCGCGCAGGGTGACCTGCGCCAGATCGCAGGTGACGCTCCAGCCGCCGCCGTGGCCGCGTTCGGAGTTGATGTAGCCGCGCTCGCGCAGGCCGGCCAGCACGCGCCGCACCAGCACCGGATTGGTGCCGAGCATGGCGGCCATCTGTTCCGACGTCATCGGGCGGTCGCTGTGCGCCAGGTGCAGCAGCACGTGGAGCACGGAAGAAAGTTTGCTGTCGCGTTTCATGTAACTAATGATAGTACAAAAAATGGCGTGTGTGGTGAAAGCGTGCAAACCGCAGCGCCGTGCGTCGTTCGATCAGGCTTTTTCTGCGCCCGCTTTTTTCCTGAACTGGGCTGCCTTGTAGCGGTTGCCGCAGGTGCTCATGCTGCACCAGCGCCGCTTGTGGGCCTTGGTGCGGTCATAGAACCACAGGATGCAGTCCGCGTGCTCGCATTGCTTGACCAGGGCGAAGTCGGCCTCGGCCAGCAGTTCGGCCACGGCTTGCGCGAGCGGGCCGAGCAGGGCGGGGAGCGGCTCTGCGCGCGTCACCCGGGACAGTACCAAAGCACCGTCGGCGCCGGCTGTGAGCGAAGGCGCGCTGAGGTAGGCGTGCAGGTAGCGGTTGAGGGCGGCAGTGTCCGGCGCGGCGCCGTTCCTGCGCGCGTCGATCAAGCGGCGCGCGAGCGTACGCAGCGCCGTTGCCTGCGCCAGCAGTTCGGCCGGGTCAGGTCGCTTGGCTGACGGCGGCAAACGCACGCCATGACGCGCCAGCCACCCCATCACATCGGCGCCGTTGCGCCAGTAATCGATGAGCGCGTCATCCTTGCGCGCCTCGGTGTTGAGCAAGTCCATGGCCAGGTGGTCGCCCACCAGCGGCGCGTCGCCATGCGCCTGTGTTGCTGCATCTGACATTGGATAACCTATTAAAATTAATTTGACTGGTTACTAAAGACGTGTCTATACTGGCCGCAAGTAACCTTTAATACTGAATTATACAGGTTATCCGTAAAATATCGCACCGAACCACGGAGGATTCATGCAAACCAGCCCTACAAGCACCGACCACCAGGTCCACTACCGCAACGTGCACATCAATGGCGTCGACCTGTTCTACCGCGAAGCCGGTTCGCCGCAGGCACCGACCGTGCTGCTCCTGCACGGCTTCGGCGCTTCGTCGTTCATGTTCCGCGCCTTGATTCCCGTCTTGGCGCGCCAGTACCACGTGCTGGCGCCGGACTTGCCGGGCTTCGGCCAGACCACCGTCAGCGATGCCGCTTTCAAGTACACGTTCGACAACCTGGCGGCCGTCATCGACGCCTTCACGCTGCACAAGGACATCGAGCGCTACGCCCTGTACGTGTTCGACTATGGCGCGCCGGTCGGCTGGCGCCTGGCGGTGGACAACCCGCACAAGATCACGGCCATCCTGACCCAGAACGGCAATGGCTACGAGGAAGGCTTGAGCGCCGGCTGGGCCGACATGCAGCGCGCCTGGGCCGATCCGACCCCGGCCAACCGCGAAGCGCTGCGCCGCTTCAATACGCCCGAGATGATCCGCTGGCAGTACACCGAAGGCGTGCCGGATGCGTCGCTGCTGGCGCCTGAAGCCTGGCTGCTGACGTCAAGCGACCTCGCGCGCATCGGCGTCGAGCCGCAGATGGATCTGCTGCTCGACTACAGCAGCAACATCGCCCAGTACGATCAATTGCACGCCTACCTGCGCCGCCATCAGCCGCCGCTGCTGGCGCTGTGGGGCAGGAACGATCCGTTCTTCATTCCGGCCGGCGCCGAAGCGTTCAGGCGCGACAATCCGAACGCCGAGGTGCGTTTTCTTGAGACCGGCCACTTCGCGATCGAGACGCATGGTGCAGAAATCGCGGCCGGGATGCTGGCATTGCTGGAACGCGCCGCCGTCCGCTGACGTTCTAGTCGGGACGGGTGACGTCGGGCGGCAGCGGCGCCGATGCCGTGCGCCCACCCTTTGGCGGCAGGTGCAGCGTCGGCAGGAAGCGCCACAGATAGGTGCTGACGCAGATGCCGATCAGGACCATCAACAGCAGGATCGCGACGCTGTCGAAATGGCGGGTCGACCACAGCATCGAGCCCCACAGCATGACGGTGGCGACGATCTTGCCCTTCAAGGGAATGCCGCGCCCCGCTTCGAAGTTGGCGAGGTAGTCGCCGAACACCGGATGGGTCAGCAGCCAGCGGTGCAGGCGAACCGAACCGCGCGCGAAGCAGGCCGACGCCAGCAGCAGGAAGGGCGTGGTCGGCAGCAGCGGCAGGAAGATGCCCAGAATACCGAGGATGACGGCCAGGACCCCGGCCACGTTATAGAACAGTTTCATGCCGCCACTGTAGCACCGGCGTGGCGCGGCGGCCGGATCGCTCACGGCGTGCGGGTTCAGGGATGCATGCCCACCACCGGTTCCGGCGGCGCCGCCACGGCCGGCGCCGTGTGGCGCGGCAGGTAGATCGTGACCGTGGTGCCGGCGCCGGGCGCGCTCGCCAGACGGATGTGGCCGCCGCTCTGGCGCACGAAGCCGTGCGCCATCGATAGTCCGAGCCCGGTGCCCTTGCCCTCGGGCTTGGTGGTGAAGAACGGTTCGAAAGCGTGCTCCATCACCTCGATCGGCATGCCGTGGCCGGTATCGCTGACCGCCACCGCCACGTAGTCGCCGGCCGCCATCTCGGCGTCGAACTGCTGCGCCGCGCCGGGCGGCAGCGCCTGCGCGCCGGCGTCGTGGCCGGCGCCGCACACCGTTACATTGGCCAGCTGCAGCGCGATGCTGCCGGCATCCAGGCCGGCCATGGCGTCGCGCGCATTGATCACCAGGTTCAGCAGCACGTGCTCGAGCTGGTTCGGGTCGACCAGCGTCGGCCATAAATCCGGCGGGCTGTTGCGGGTGAGGGTGATGGCGTCGCCGGCCGCGCGCTGCAGCAGGCTGTCGCTGCGCTCGAGCAATTGCGCCACGTCGACCACGCTCGGGTGCAGCGGCTGGCGCCGCGCAAAGGCCAGCAACTGGCCGGCCAGGCGCGCGCCGCGCTCGACCGCGTCCAGGATATTGTGCAGGCGCTTGCGCGGCGGCGGACCTTCGGCGCGCAGCATCAATTGCACGTTGGCGCTGATGATGTGCAGGATATTGTTGAAGTCGTGCGCCACGCCGCCGGTGAGTTTGCCGACCGCTTCCAGTTTCTGGGCCCGGTCCAGGGCCGTGCGCGCTTCGACCAGGCGCGCCTGGCGCACCGCTTCGCGCGCTTCGGCGTCGCGCCGCGGCGTGATGTCGCGTACGAACACGGTGGCCCCGGCGCCGTCACCACTCGGCAGCGGCGTCACCGCCAGCTCGACCGGCACCCGGCGTCCGCTGGCGTGCAGCACCTCGGTCTCGGCCGGCCCGTCGGGCTGCGCACTGACGCCGCCCTGCGCAAACGCCTCGAGCGCGGCGCGCAGCGCCGGGCGCCGTTCTTCCGGCACCAGCAGCTCGGCCGGCTGGCCGATGGCGTCGTGCGCCGCCAGGCCGAAGATGCGCGTGGCTTGCGCGTTCCAGTCGGTGATGCGGCCATGGCGGTCGAGCGCGATGAAGCCGTCGTGGGCGGTCTCCAGGATCACGCGCGTGCGGCGTCCCTCGGCGGCGATGCGATCGTGCGATTCGCGCAGCTCGAGCGTCATGGCGCGCGCCAGCTGCAGCGCGCGCCGGCGCGAGCCGGCCAGCAGCCACACCACCAGGCTGACCAGCAAGCCGAGCACGATGCCGGCCGCCGCGATCAGGCGCGGCGTGGCGACGTCATAGGTCGCTTCCAGCGCCGGGCTGGACGCCATCGACACGGTCCAGCTGCGCCCGGCGATCAGCATGCGCGTGCTGGCGCGCAGCCGCGCCTGGTGCCTGGGGCTGTCGTTCGCTGTTTCGGCCTGGTACAGCAACGCGTCCGGGGTCGCATCTTCGCCGTCGTACACGGTGACGTCGAGCTGGGAGGCGGCCAGCCCGCCCACGCCGCGCATCAGGTCGGCCATGCGAAACGGTGCATACACCCAGCCGAGCAGGGCGGCGCGGCGCTGTTCGAGCGTCGCCACCGGTGCGCCGGCGCGGTACAGCGGCAGGTACATGAGGAAGCCCGATTCGGTGCCGTCGCGGCCTTCCTGCACCAGCACCACCTTGCCGCTGAGCGCCGCCTGGCCGCTGTCGCGCGCCGCCGCCATCGCCGCGCGCCGCACCGGCTCGCTATACATGTCGAAGCCGAAGGCGCGCAGGTTGCGCCCCGTGAACGGCTCGATGTGCGAAATGGCTGTAACCAGCGGCCGCGCGCCGGCCGGCAAGACCCGGTATCCGGGAAATCCCTCGGCACGCACGCGCGCTTCATGCGCCGCGACCTCCCCAGGGTTCAGGGCGCTGGCGATGCCGAGCGCCTGCAGGCCGGGAAACGATTGGTCCAGGCGCAGCTGGCGATAGTATTGGCCAAAATCGGCGCGCGAAACGTCGAGCGAACCGCGCAGGTAGCCGCGCGCGCCGCGCAGCACCTGTTCGTACACCGCCAGGCGACGACTGATGCTGTAGCTCATGTCGCGCGTGCGGTAGTCGAACGCTTCGCGCAGCTGGGCTTCGGCATTGCGCTGGGCGCTGGTGTACGCGGCGAGAGTGACCAGCAGCGTCAGCACGAACACGGCCAGCGCCAGCAGCAGCGGGGCCTGGCCGGTGCCGGTTGCTCCGGGCGCGGAAGGCGGGGGCGGCGCCTGGCCGGGGGAGTGTGGCGTGCGGTCGTTGGTCTGCTGCATGTCCTTGGGAGCGGCGCAGCCGAAGCGGCGGGGTTGATCGAAGGCCGGAAGATTTCGTAGCATACGCATCCTTGTTATGACAGGGCGCACGCGTTTGCGCATTTTTCAATCCGCCATGGCCGTTTAATATTTATTGGAGGCAATATTTTAATATGCAAATCGAACACGCGGGCCCCCTGGCGCCCGCGCCCGGCATGACGAGCGTGCTGAGCCGCCACTGGCCGCTGGCGGGCGCGGCGATGCTGCTGGCATTGCTGGCAGCCTGGGCCATGCTGGCGCCCTTGGGCGGCGCCAGCCGTGAGCTGCTGCTCGAATTCGGCGCCAGCGAGCGCATCGACGGCATCGTGGCGCCGGCCGAAATCCGCCTCACGCGTGGCGTACGCGACGTGCTGCTGCTGCGCAACCGCGCCAGCACTCCGGTCGTGTTCGGCCCGCTGCGCGTGAAGGCCGGTGGCGAGCTGCGCCTGCCGTTCGAAGAAGAAGGGCGCCACCTGTTCGTCTGCCCGCCGGTGGCCGGCGGCATGGTGGCGGTAAACGTGATGGCCGCCCCCGGCCCCGGCTGGCCGCGCCTGCGCTGGCGCTTCGCCAACCTGGCGCAATCGCTGCGCCACCTGCCGCTACGCGCCCCCGACAACTAAGCGCTCCACAGCGCTGCCGACAAGTGGACACGAACTCAACGCTAGCTGAAACAGAGCGATCAATAAAATGCGCCTGATGTTCAGCTCGTGTCCACTTGTCGGCACTGACACCAATGGTGATGAGGGTCGGTAGCGCGCCGCGGCGGCGCCATGCGATGCGCATCGCAATCGTGCTCCCGCCATCGAGGTGATTCTGTCATCATGGGGCCATGTCGACGATTACCATGCCACTGTTCCCGCTCAGTACGGTATTGTTTCCGGACGGGGTCTTGCCGCTGCAAGTGTTCGAGGTGCGCTACCTCGACATGATCAGCCGCTGCCTGCTCGACGACACGCCGTTCGGCGTGGTGCTGCTGACCCATGGCCATGAAGTGCGCAAACCCGACGCCGAAGGCGAACGTTTTGTTGCTTCCGGCACCGTGGCCTCGGTCACTGAGACTGTCACCGAAACGCCGGGCCTGATGCAGGTCACTTGCCGCGGCGGGGCGCGCTTCAATGTCGTCACCGCCGAGCAACGCGTCAACGGCTTGTGGACGGCCGAGGCCGAGCTGGTCGAGGACGATCGCAGCATCCGCATCCCGGCCGAACTGCAGGGCGCGGCCGACGCGCTCGACCGCGTGCTGGGCTCGCTGCACGATGTGCCGCGCGAGCGCTGGCCGATGCAGCCGCCGTTCCGGCTCGACGATTGCGGCTGGGTGGCCAACCGCTGGTGCGAGCTGCTGCCGCTGCCGAACGGGCAAAAACACAATATGCTGATGCTCGACAATCCCGTGATCCGGCTCGAACTGCTGCACGACGTGCTCGACGAACATGGCCTGATCACTTCCTAGCTAACTACCTTCACCGGGCGCCAGCATGAGATTCTCGGACGACCTCTTGACCGCGTACATCCACGGCGAACTGGCCGAACCGGCGCGGGCGGCGGTCGACCGGGCGATGCGCGCCGATCCGGTGCTGGCGGCGCGCATCGCCCAGCACCGGGCCGAAGACCGGGCGCGCCAGGAACATGGGCGCAGCCACCTGTTCTCGGCCAACGGCCACAAGGGACGCGAAGACCACAACAGCGCCAGCCACAGCGCTCGCGCGGCGCCGCCCTGTGGCGCCAAGGTCGTGCATCTGAACAGCCTGCGGCCCGGACGTCCCGTGCCGCCGCCGCAAATGGCCTACAGCAACTGGTGCCGCCGCCACTGGCTGGCGATCGGCGCCGCCTTCGTGTTCGGCGCCACCGCCGGCGTACTCGGCTGGCAAACGATGGGTGTCGACCCTGGCCTGGCCATGCTCGACGACGACAACGGCACCCTGGTCGCGCGCGGCCCGCTGGTGGCGGCGCTCGATGGCCAGCTGGCCAGTCCCGGCCCCTCGGGCAGCGGGGTGCGCATCGGCGTCACCTTTGTCGCGCGCGACGGCGGCTATTGCCGCAGCTTCGTGGTCGACACCATCGCCGGCCTCGGTTGCCTCAGCAGCGGGCGCTGGACCATCCCGGTGCTGGCTCAGGGCCAGGCCGGCGCCGCCTATGTCGACGGCAGCATGCCGCCACCGGCAGTACGCGAGGCGATCGAGGCGCGCATCGTCGGCGCCACCCTCGACGCCGGCGCCGAGCGCGCGGCCCAGCAGCGCGGCTGGCGCCAGTGACGCCGATGCTGCCGACCGAAAAGGCACAACCCGCTGTGAATCGTTGTTTCTTTTGATAAACTGTCTGCAAATCAGGACAGCATATACATGGGTGCCGATTTCGGGTATCGTGTCACCCGCTAAAAGTGTCTCTACGTCCGCTTCTCCGGCTTGCCGCCTCGGGTTCATCCCAGGCCCGGCGCGTCGGCCGAACGCCGGTCCGACCCGCCTCGCGCGGCGTGCCCGGCTCCCGCTTCGCCCCATGCCGTGCCGAGCATTGTGGTCCTTGCGACCCGCACGTGCCGGGACACACCCTGCCCGATCGTAGAACCGAACGAATAACGCCTGGAAAACTATGTCTGATACACCGAATAACAACGAAATCGCCCCGATCGACGCCAGCGCCGCCGCTCCCGCCCCCGTGGCCGTCGACGCGCCGACCGTGCGCTTCGCCGATTTCGGCCTGGCGCCGGAAATCGAGCGCGCCCTGTCGGATCAGGGCTACGTGCACCCGACCCCGATCCAGGCCCAGGCAATCCCCGTGGTGCTGCAAGGCCGCGACGTGATGGGCGCGGCCCAGACCGGCACCGGCAAGACCGCCAGCTTCTCGCTGCCGATCCTGCAATTGCTGATGCAACACGCCAACGCCAGCATGTCGCCGGCGCGCCACCCGGTGCGCGCACTGGTGCTGGTGCCGACGCGCGAACTGGCGGTGCAGGTGGCCGACAACGTCAAGGCCTACGCCAAGCACACCCCGCTGCGCGCCACCGTGGTGTTCGGCGGCATGGACATGAAGCCGCAGACCGAAACGCTGCGCCGCGGCGTCGAGATCGTGATCGCGACGCCTGGCCGCCTGCTCGACCACGTGGAACAGAAGAACATCAGCCTGGGCCAGGTGCAGATGCTGGTGATGGACGAAGCCGACCGCATGCTCGACATGGGCTTCCTGCCCGACCTGCAGCGCATCATCAATCTGCTGCCAAAACAGCGCCAGAACCTGATGTTCTCGGCCACCTTCTCGCCCGAGATCAAGAAGCTGGCCAACACCTTCCTCAACAATCCGCTGACGATCGAAGTGGCGCGCAGCAACGCCACCGCCGACAAGGTCACGCAGATCGTCTACAAGGTCGATGATGCGCACAAGCAGGATGTGGTCGAGCACCTGATCCGCGAGCGCAACCTGAAGCAGGTGATCATTTTCTCGAATACCAAGATCGGCGCCTCGCGCCTGTCGAACCACCTGGAAAAGCGCGGCATCAAGGCCTCGGCGATCCACGGCGACAAGACCCAGCAGGAGCGCATGGCGGCGCTGGAAGCGTTCAAGAACGGCGGCGTCGAAGTGCTGGTGGCGACCGACGTCGCCGCGCGCGGCCTCGACATTTCCGACCTGCCGGCGGTGATCAACTACGACTTGCCGTACAACGCCGAAGACTACGTGCACCGCATCGGCCGCACCGGCCGCGCCGGCGCCTCGGGCGACGCGCTGTCAGTGTTCTCGGACAAGGACGAGCGTCTGTTGCTGGACATCGAAAAGCTGATCAAGCAGACCATTCCACGCGGCGAACTGACCGGCTTCGTGGCGCCATCGAGCCGCGGCCGTGAAGGCTACGCCGGTCGCGAAGCCAGCCGCGAGGGTGGTCGTGAAACTGGTCGTGAGCATGGCCGCGACGGCGCCCGTGACGGCGCGCCACGCGAAGGCGCGCGCGACAGCCAGATCCGCAACGGCGGCAGCGCCCGCCGCAACGATGAAGCGGGCGGCTACGGCGCCGCACGCGGTCCGCGCAGCGGCCCCGGCCCCGGTTCGCGCCGCGAGAAGGTCGATCCATGGTTCCTCAAGCCGTACGAGCCGGCCGCCAGCGCGCGCCGCGAGACGGTTGATGCCCCGGTCAGCCAGGCCAAGCCGGGACGCCAGAAGCTGGCGTTCCTGCTCGGTGGCGGTCCGAAGGCATAATCAGGCCCGAAACACGGGACCGCAAAAGACAAAGCCGGCGTGCACTGCATGCCGGCTTTTTTATTGGTGGGGTGCCCGCCCTTTATGCCGCCCGCTTCAGCGCCGCACTCACCCGATCCAGCAAATCCTGGTGCTGGTACGGCTTGCCCAGCACGTCCAGCGCTTCGCTGCGCTTGTGGCGCCCGGGCAGCTCGTCCATGTAGCCGGTGGTCACCAGCACCGGTAGGGCGGGACGCTTGGCATGCACGCGCTCGATCAATTCCAGGCCGTTCATTCCGCCCGGCATGATCACATCGGTGAACAGCAGGTCGACCTGTTCGCCGTTTTCCAGCAGGTCCAGCGCCCGCTCGCCGCTCGGGGCGGAGACGACGTCGTAGTCGGCCATCTCGAGCATGCTCTCGGCCAGTTCGCGCACGTCGTCGTTGTCCTCGACCACCAGGATGCGCGAGCGCCGCACCGCTGCCGCCGATCCGTCCAGCGCCACCGGATCGGCGCCGTGCTCGATTCCCCCGGTCGCGGCCAGGCCGGCCACCGGGAACACCATGCGCACCAGCGTGCCCTGGCCCGGTTCGCTTTCGATGTCGAGCCGGCCGTGCGACTGCTGCACGAAGCCGTGCACCATCGCCAGGCCGAGGCCGGTGCCCGGGCCCTTGGTGGTGAAGAACGGTTCGGTGGCGCGGCGCAGGATCTCGGGCGCCATGCCCTTGCCTTCGTCGCGCACGCAGATGCAGACGTAGTCGCCCTCGCGCAGCTTGAGCAGGCGGCGCCGCTCGGGCGTCAGGATCGCGGTGCCGACCGTAACCGCGCCGCCATTCGGCATTGCGTCGCGTGCGTTGAGCACCACGTTCAGCAGCGCCATTTCGAGGTAAGTCGGGTCGACCGTGCAGGCCGGCAGGCCCGGTTTCAGGTCGAGCCGCAGGTCGATCTTGTCGCCCAGCGTGCGCACCAGCATGTCGGAAAAGTCGACCACCAGATTGTTCAGGTTGAGCTGCTGGGCTTCGAGGCGCTGCTTGCGCGCAAAGGTCAGCAGTTGCTGGGTAAGTTTGCCGGCCTGCATGGTGGCGCGCTGGGCACGCCGGATCGGTTCGCTTGCTTTCGTTTCCGCCGCGCCATTGGCCTTCAGACCCAGCAGCGCCACCTCGAGGTTGCCGTTGATAACTTGGAGCAGGTTGTTGAAGTCATGCGCCATGCCGGCCGACAATTGGCCGATCGCTTCCATCTTTTGCGCCTGCAGGTAGGATTCCTGGTTCGAGCGGCGCTCAGAGATGTCCATCTGCGACGCGAAAAAATACAGGATGTTGCCGTCCTGGTCGAAGATGGGCCCGAAGAACAGGGCATTCCAGAACGGGCTGCCGTCGGCCTTGTAGTTGAGCAGGTCGACCGCCACCGCGCGCCGCTCCTCCACTGCGCGGCGCAGTTCGGCCACGGTGGCGCGGTCGGTGTCGGGGCCTTGCAGGAAGCGGCAATTGCGCCCAATGATCTGGTCTTCCCGGTAGCCGGTCAGGTCGATGAAGGCGCCGTTGACGAAGACGATCGGGTTGTCTGGCTGGCGCGGATCGGTGATCAGCATCGGCATGCGCGTCATCGCCACGGCGGCGAAGAAGATATTGCCGCGATCGTCGAGGCCGCCGCGTTCGATATAGCTGGCCTGCCAGTGATTGACGCCATCGGCGCCCATGGGGCGCACCGAATTGCCTTCGACTTCGCCGTCGGCGGGCACGCCCATGCTCTGGCCGCCGCCCTGCACGTCGAGCGTTTTCTTGAGTGCGGCGTCCTTGTCGGGTCCGAGTACCATTGCTTTTCCTTGGATTGGCATCGCCGGGCCGCCCTCGAAGGCGGGCGCGGCGCAATTGTCTCCAATCTACCTGCAGCTCGTAACCGGCTCCGTTCGTGCGCGCACACAGGCGCACGGGAAGCGGTGTTTACGGTGCCGGCTGGGTCGGCGCAGGCATGGCCGCTGCCGTTGGCCCGACTGCGGTGATGATCACTTCCTCAAGCGAAAGGCCGAGCCGGCGCTGGTCGGTCCCACTGCCAAGCTCGGCCGGAGAGATGGGACGCGGCACCGCGATCGTCACGCTGCGCGCATTGCCGTCGGTCTCGAACTGCAAGCCGATCGACTGGGGAGCGCCGCCCAGGCGAAATTCTTTGCTGACCATCGTGGCCCCCGTGCCGACTTCGAGCCGGAACGGCAGGGTGGCGTTGACGTCGAAGGCGCGCCCGCGCAGCATCATGCCGACATGGCGCGGCAGCGGCCGGGCGAAGTGGAGGGTAACGCGCTCGCTGTCCGACCAGCGGCCCCAGCCCTCCGGTCCGGACATACCGTCGACCGCGGTGACCACGGCCGGATCGAGCGTCTGCAGCGACACGCGCGCGACGATCGGCGCCGGCGCAGGGAGGCGTCCGAGCGCGAAGTCGGGACCGCGGTGCACGATCTTGACGCTTGGCGGCAGCGCGTGCTCGCCAATCACCAGGATCCATTTCTGGTCCAGCGGCAATTGATATTCTTCGATCGGGAAGTGGCCTTCCATGTACATCGGGCGCGTGTCCGGATGGTCGATATGGAACTGGGCGCGCATCAGTTGCTGGGGATCGACGCAGACGATCGTCATCTGGCCGCGTTCGTTCGCCGGCACCATCTGGCGCGCCAGCAGGCCGGCGCGGTCGCCCGCTTTGTCGATCCGGTAATAGTTGGTGAACATGACGCTGGCGCCTTGTCCCAGCACCAGGGTAACCGGCAGCACGACCAGCATGAACAGGCGCGGCGCGTTCCAGCGCCGCGCGGCCCAGGCCAGCAGCACGGCCAGTTGCAGCGCCAGCACCACGTAGCCGGCAGTGTGCCCCGGCTGCAGGGCGGCGATGTCGGGACCGTCGACCATGTTCATCACGTAGCCCGGCAGCTGGAAGCCACCTATCACCAGCAGCAACGTCACGGGCGCCGCGATGCTCCAGCGTAGCCACGGCCGGCGCACAGCGGCGTCGCGCTGTTCCGGGTGACGCTGCTCGGGATGGGCGCTGCGCGCGCCGGCGATGGCCGCGGCGGTCACCATCCACAACAACGGGAAGGTAAAGCTGTAATAGCGCATGTGCAGGCGCAGCGCTTCGTTGTGGCCGACGTGGGCGATGGTGCCGGCGTACACCACCGTCATGCCGGCGCCCGCGCCCAGCATCAGGAAGGCGTACACCAGCAGTGGATTGACGGGCGCGCCGCGCCGGCGCAGCGCATCGCTGCACAGGCCGTGCAACAGCAGCGCCAACGGCAGGCCGAGCAGCAGGGCGAGGGCCATCAGGTGGCCGCGCGTGCTGACCAGGGTCGCCGCCAGGCGCGCGGCCGGATCGGCGCCGCCGCCGGAGGACGCGCTATAGAACGGGCCGAGCAGGCTCAGACCGGCGTCACCGGCCAGCAGGTAGCCCAGCGCGAACTTGATGGCCACCGTCAGCACGCCGGCCAGCAGCGCCGCGCCCAGGCCGCGCGCCAGCCAGCGCCTGCTGCTTGGGTCACCACCATGCCAGCCGGCATACAGCAGGTACAGGCACAGCGACGGCAGCAGGAACAGGGCATGCACCTTCACCAGGCTCATCGTGCCGAGCACGGCGCCGGCCAGCGCCGCCACCTGCCACAGCGTGCGTCCAGGCAAGGCCAGCAACACCCAGCTGAGCACGCAAAAGCCGAAGTAATAGGTCGCTTCGGGCATGAAGAACAGGGTGTAGATGTTCAGCGGCGCCAGCGTCGACAGCAGGGCGATGGCGGCGGCCCAGCGCACGCCGGTGAAGCGGCGCGCGGTCAGGTACAGAAACGGTGCGCCGGCGAGATAGAAGGCGATGTTGCCGGCCCGGACGCAGTCGAGGAAGCCCGCGCCGCAGCTGCTGCTGGCGCCGAACAGCCACAGGTAGAGGTAGGACGGCACGATGGCCTCGGCCAGCGGTTGCAGGCGCACCATCTTGCTGTAGTACCACTCATCGGCAAAGACCACCGGATGCACGCCGAAATTGCGCCAGGCCAGGTAGCCGGCAACGAAGGCCAGCAGCAGCCCGGGAACGGCGCGCAACAACAGGCGCTTGCGGTCGAAGGAGGACGAGGTCATGGGTTCAATATTGGTCAGGAGGCAGGGTCGCGCGCCAGCTGCCGACGGCAGCGGCCATGCGTTCCCAGGTGAAGAAGCGGCGTTTTTCATAGTACAGCGCGCCGGCGTGCGGGCGCTCGCCGAGGCGCCGCAGTGCTACCGGCTGCACCTGTTCGACGCCGCGCAGCAGGTAGTGCAGCGCCACGAACGGGAACAGGCCGATCCAGGTAGTGCGCTGCGACGGATACGACAGGCAGTGGCCCAGGTAACGCAGGCGCGCGCGCGGGGTGATCGGCAGCGCATCCGGCGCACCGTTGTCCAGCATCGGCGCCAGCACCCGGAACAGCGGCCCCGGTAAATCCTTGGCCTGGTACAGCGAAAACTGCCAGGTGCGGGCCAGCAGGCCGCGCTGCGCCGCCAGCAGCACCGTCATCGCGTGCAGGGCGTCGTGGTCGTGGTGGCCGCCTTCCCAGGCCGGCGCATACACCGCTTCGATCGGCGCGAAGCTGTCGAGCCAGGCGCCGATCCAGCCTGCGGCCGCCTCTAGACACAGCGGCAGTTGCGCGTCGCCGATGTTCAGTTCGCCGCCGGCAAAGCGTACGTCGTGTGCGCTTACGCCAAGGCGCGCCAGCACCGCCAGCGATTCGGCGTTGCGCTGCTGCGCAGTCGCGCTCGCGGTCTGGCCGTCGGTGAGGTAGGCGCAAGCCACGCGCACGCCGCGCCGGCGCAGCGACGCGATGCGCTCGAACACCCCGAACTCGTCGTCCTGGTGCGCGAACAGGAACAGGGCGACGGGTTCCAGCGCGCTGGCGTCAGTAGGCATCGAAGTCGAGGAACGAGAACTGGATGCGGGCCGGGTCGAGCGCAGCCACGCGCGGCACGAACGAGCGGTAGATCAGGTTCAATGGCGACGGCCGCAGGCGCGCCGGAATGCTGGCGTAGTTCCAGTAATTGCCCGAGTCGTCCGGGGTCAAGCCGAGGAACAGGCGCGCCGGCGACAGCATTGGCGCCTTGCCGCCCGGTGCATCGAGGCCGGCCGGGATGCTGTCGCGCGTCAGTTCGGCGTAGGCCGGCAGGCGCAGCCCGAACGCGGCGGCGTGAAATTGGAGGCGTTTGCCGCTTTTGCTGCGCCACACCGGATTGTGCGGATTGGCGCAGCGCCAGGCCAGCGCCTGCGGCGTCCAGCTGCGCTCGAACGACAGCGCCGTGGCCGGCGCCTTGTGGCCGTGATGGAAGCCGCCCACGCCGACGCGCGCTTCCAGCGGACGCACCAGCTGGAAGCCCAGCTTGCGGATGAAGCCGGGCGTGCTGTTGGCGTTGGCCACGCCGTACACGCCGTCGAAACCGGCGCCGGCGCCGGCCTCGAAGGTGGCGGCAGCCAGCTTGGTGAACAGGCCCTTGCCCTGGTAGTCGGGGTGGGTCGCGGTGTTGAGCGACAGCAGCACCAGCGTCTGCTTGCCTTCGACCCAGGCGCGCGCCGGGATGCAGACATAGTGCGCGGCCAGGCGCTCGCCGTCCCAGGCGTCGAAGCCGACCGCCGGGCCGTCCGGATTGGCCACGTACAGCCAGTCGAGGTAGGTGGGGGTGAACTTGTCGGTGCCGGGAAAGCACGCCGCGAACAGCGCGCCGTATTGGGCCAGGACGGCTGGGGTGTGCTGAATGGGAGCGAAGCGCATCACTTGAAGATCCAGTGGCGGCTGAGCAGGTATCCATTGACCGCCACCAGCGGCAGCGACAGGATCTTCCCGGCCAGCGGGTTGTTCACGAGGGCCACCGCCAGCGCGACGCAGGCGATGGTGAGCAGGTAGTTCAGGCCAACCACGGCCAGGTAGCGCGCAAAGGTGGCGCGGCTGGCGCCGCCGCCGAACGTCACCTGGCTGTGGAAGGCGTAGTTCACCAGCAGGCCCGCGCCGAAGCCGGCGCTGGCCGCGGCCGTGTGGTGGGCGCCGGCCGTGATCAACAATTGCATCAGGCCGATGTCTACGCCCGCGCACAACAGGCCGCCGGCAACAAAGGTGGCGAACTGGCGCCAGCGCACGGCGTCAGCCATGGGTTGCGTCTTCCTTGCGCGCATCCGCCGTCGGCTGCGCGCGGCGCCGGAACAGCGTCTTCTTGTGCAGCGGCCGGCGCGGCACCGAGGCGATGTCGTAATTCAAAAAGCCCAGGATCAATTGCACACCCATGATCACCGGCAGCGCCGCCAGCATCACGGTGCCGGCCGGGGTCTCGACATCGCTCTGCGCCGAGGCGATCCAGTTGGCAATGCCGTACACGGCGCCAAACAGGGTCAGCAGGATGCCGGCCGGCAGTTCGAGCGAGGCCACCGACAGGTTGCGCAGGTAGTAGTTATAAAACAGGCGCTTGAAGAAATTGCGCACGTTCTTGACCGCGAACTCGGTGATCACGGTCGACACCTTCAGGTTGCTGACTTCGTCGCCATACACGGCGTCCATCGGTACGTCGGTCACCACCGCGCCCAGTGTGTTGAGGCGAAACAGCATGTCGCTCTCGAAAAAATAGCGCTTGCTGATCTTGTCGAACGGCAGGTAACTCGCGGCGTCGGCGTGGATCGCGGTGTAGCCATTGGTGGGGTCGAACAGGTCCCAGTAGCCCGACGACAGCTTGGTCATGAACGACAGCATGGCGTTGCCGAACAGGCGCACCGGCGGCATCGCGCCCAGGCGCTCGAGGTTGAAGAAGCGGTTGCCCTTGGTGTAGTCGGCTTCGCCGGCCAGGATCGGCGCCACGAACGTCGGAATCAGCGACGCATCCATCTGGCCGTCGCCGTCGATCTTGACGATCACGCCCGCGCCGTCGTCGATGGCGGCGCGGTAGCCGGTCATCACGGCGCCGCCCACGCCCTGGTTGACGGCGTGTTCCAGCACGACCACGCGTGGGTCACGGCAATGTTCGCGCACATAGGCGCCGCTGGCGTCCGGGCACTTGTCGTCGACCACATAGATGCGTGCGACTTCGGGCCCGATGCCGGCGATCACGCCCAGGATGTGGCGCGTGACGCGGTAGCTTGGAATGACGACCGCGATCATGGCTGCTCCAGGGTCGGCTGGCGCAGGCTGGCTTCGCGCAGGAAGAACGCGAGTTCGCGCGGGTCGCTGCCGCCCGGCTGGCGCGGCGCTTCGTGTTCGAGTTCGATCGACAGTTCGTTGCCGCGCGCCGGCGGCGGCAGCGCCATCGGGCCTTCGCGGTCGAGTTCGTGCCAGCCGAGGTCGACGCCGTTGACCTTGACGCGGGTGCGCCGGTTCGGCTCCAGGTAGTTGCCAACCAGCAGCAACGTTTCGGGCGCGGCGCCGTTGATGCGCACCAGCAGGCGCGACTTGGCACCGATCGACCATACGCCATCCCAGTTCGGGCCATTCGCTTCGGGCGTGTGCCAGCCGCTTTCCAGGCGCAGCGTCTCGTTGGCACGGAAGTCGGCGATCTGGAAGCTGTGCTGGATGAAGCGGCCGCTGATGCAACGCAGCGGGCCGTCGAGGTAGTACCAGCCGCGCGTGCTTTCGGTAACCGGCATCCCCGGGTCGACCGTGGCGCCGCCGCCGCACAGCAGTGCGTCGATGCGCGCGTTGGCGTGGTTGACCACGGTCTTGACGGTGGCGCCGTCGACCCGGTAGGTATAGATCTGGTTCGGCCACAGGTAATCGTCGTTGTGGCCCATGCGCTCGACGAAGATCTCGGGCTCGGGGTGGTACAGCTGCGGGGCCACCTTCAGCAGCAGCTCCACGGCCGGGCTGAACGACACATAGCTGTAGCTGGAAGCATGCGACATCGCCAGCATCTGGAACAGCAGCACCGCGCCCAGCAGGAGGCGCGGCGGGCGCGGCGAGCGGCGCAGCAGCAGCAGGAACACGAACAGCAGCGGCATCGCGGCCCAGAAGGCGTAGCGCATCACGCCCCTGGCGCCCGAATTCCAGTTGTGGATCGCCAGCGCCGGCAACGCCAGGGCCAGGGTGAGCAGCATGGCCAGCAGCAGCGCGCCGCGCACCCGGTTGTCGCTGCGCGGCAGCCACAGCAACAGGCCGATGATCAGTGCCGGGACGCCGACGATCATGCCCTGGTTCAGGTCGAAATAGAACGACATCAGGCGCACCGGCCCGATCAGGGCCGGGTCGGAAAACAGCTTGGCGATGATGTTCGGGGTGCCGAACTGGTAGATATTGAACAGGGGTGGCAGCGCCACCATGCCCAGGCCGGCCGCGACCGCGAGCACGGTCTTGCCATCGATCTGGCGGCGCAGGTTGGCGACGATGCCGGCGCCAACCTGCCACTCGAGCAACAGGCGCATCAGCGGCGCGAAGGCGAAGAAGAACACGATGGTCGGATTCTGCTGACACGCCAGGCCGGCCAGCAGGCAGGCCGCCAGCGGCGCGCGGCTGCAGTACAGCAGCAGCGCAGCCAGCAGGGCGGCGGCGCTCACGCATTCGGGGCTGGTCCAGTTCAGGTACAGCATGCCGCCGCACAGCATGAACAGGGCCAGGCCGATCCAGGCTGCCCGCTCCGAACCGAAGAAGCGGCGCAGCGCCAGGCCGAGCACGAACACGGCCGCCAGGTTCACCACCTGGAACGCCTTGAACGGCGGCACGCCGATTGCTTCGAACAGCTTGAATGGCAGCGCCGCCATCAGCGAGTAACCGAAGAAGTGCACCGCATACACGTCGCCGCCGCGTCCGCGCACGAAGGCGGCGTACAGCTGCTGTTCGCCGGCGCGCATGCCGCGCTCGAGCATCGCGAACGGTTCCACGAACATGCCCGGCAGCAGGGCGCGCACCCGGTCGATGTCTTCCAGCCGCACGTCGGGCGAGCCGTGGTCGGCCAGGGCGACGGTGACGGCCGTGTACTCGACCACGTCGCCGGCGAATTTCGGCTCGTACAGCGCCAGCAGCAAGCTCAAAACCAGCGCCAGCAGGACCGGAAAGCGCCAGCGCGCGGCGCTGTTGCCCGACCGGGTCGAAGCAATCGTGCCGGTAGCAGGGGTTGCACCAGGGTTAGGGATGTCACGCATCACAGTCTCACGCATCGTTATCTCTTGCATCGTTTAATAACTCGCCAGTACGGCCAGGCCCAGGCACAGGGCCACCACGATCAGGCTGACTTTGTCCTTGCTGACGTACAGCACCGGATCTTCATTGACTTCGCCGCGGAATGCCAGCACCCACAGGCGGCCGAGCCAGAACACCAGCAGCGGCAGGATGCCACCGAGCCAGGCCGGCGAAGCGTACAGGTCGAGCACATTCTCCGAATTGAAGTACAACATGAAGATCAGCACCGACACGAATGCGGCGTTGATCCCCATGATCCCGATCGGGGCCTTGTCGGCGGTGGTGTAGCCGCGCCCGCGCGTCTTTTCCTTGCCTTCGCGGTGCAGGTTGAACAGTTCGCTGTGGCGCTTGAGCAGGGCCAGGCTGAGGAAAATGAAGAACGAGAACGCCAGCAGCCAGAACGAGGGCGCGATGCCGGTGGCGGCGCTGCCGCCCAGGATGCGCAGGCTGTACAGGATGGCGAGCGTGACGATGTCGACCATCAGCAGGCGCTTGAGGTAGACCGAATACGCCACCGTGCTGATGAAGTAAGTGACCACCACCATCAGCAGCAGCGGATACGTGACGGCGCAGAGCACCAGCGCGGCCAAGGCCAGCAGCGGGCTGGTGACCAGCGCCAGCGGCAGCGGCAGGGCGCCGGAGGCGATCGGGCGGCGGTGCTTGGTCGGATGTACCCGGTCGTCCTGGGCGTCGAGGGCGTCGTTGAGCAGGTAGGCGCTGGACGCGCACAGCGAAAACGCGATGAACGCCACCAGCGCCGCCTGGAAGGTCCACAAATCGAGCGCGTGGCCGGCCAGCATCGGCACGAACACCAGCAGGTTCTTGAGCCACTGGCGCGGGCGCATGGCCTTGATCAGGGCTTTGGCCGCGCCGCCGCGCACGCTACCCGAGTGGGTCGTGCTGCGGCCGTCGGCCAGGCGGAACGGCTTGCTGTGCACGCACCAGGCATCCGAGCAATCGTCCCACACCGCCAGGTCGGCGCGCGAATTGCCGATGTAGTCGTAGCCGCGCGAGCCATACAGTTCGGCCAGGCGGCGCGCCTTGTTGTGCGAGGTCAGGTTGATGCCGTCATCGGTGGCCAGCACCAGGTCGAACAATCCCAGGTGCGCGGCGATACGCTCGGCGAACACGCGCTGCGAGCCGGTCGCCAGCACGATCGTGCGGCCGCGCGCGCGCTCGGCGCGCACGATCTCCAATACCTTCTGGTCATAGGGCAAGGCGGCCGGCTCGAGGTCCATGCCGACTTCGCGCGCCAGTTGTTCCTTGAAGCCGGCCTTGCCGCGCAGCAGCCACAGCGGCAACAGCCAGGCGCGCAGCACGTTCTTTTTCAGGAACAGCACGACCGCTTCCCACAGCAGGTCGGAATGGATCAGGGTGCCGTCCAGGTCGACCACCAGCGGGCGGGTGCTGGTGGTGGCCGAAGAAGGTGCGGCGCCGGGATCGGAGGCATTCATGGTGTCGGTGGAAGCGTTCATGTCAGTGGAAAAAGCGACGCCGGATCATGCCGGCGTCGGCGGGAACAGCATGGTGACCAGTTCGGCCGCATTGTCGGCCCAGGTGCGCGATTCGATGCCGGTTGGCGCCGGCGCCTGGCCGGCCGCATGCAGGCGCAGCCAGTCCTGCACGGCTTGTGCCAGCGCCGCGCCATCCAGGCCCGAGAAGTAGCCGGCATGCGTGCCCGCCACTTCGCGGAACACGGCAATGTCGCGCGCCAGCAGCGGCACGCCATGGCGCGCAGCCTCGATCAGCGGCAGGCCGAAGCCTTCGCCTTCGCTGGCGAACAGCAGGCAGGTCGAGCTGGCATACACACGGTCGAGGTACTCGTCGCTGATGCCCTGCAGCCAGTACAGGCGGCGGTTCAGTTCCGGGTGGCGGCGCAGGCGTTTGACCAGCGCCGGAATGGTGCGGCGCGCGCTGTCGGGCAACCCCTTCCAGCCTTCGGCGCCGACGATCGCCAGGCGCACGTCCAACCCTTGCGCCCACAGCTGCTCGAACGCGTCCAGCGCCTGCAAGTGGCCCTTGCGCGGCTCCACGGTGCCGACCATGACGAAGGTCGGCGCCGAGCGCAGGTCGGCCAGGATGGCTTCGGCGTCCGCTGGCAAGCCTTTGCTTGGCTGCGAGGCGCTGATGTCGGCGCCGTGGTGCAGCACCGAGAATTGCGGCAGTGCGCGGCCCGGCGCGTCGGTCAGCAGCCAGGCACGGGTTTCCTCGGCCACGGCGGCGCTGATGCATACCAGGCCATCGGCTTCGCGCCCGACGGTGCGCAGCCAGTCGGCGAATTCACGGTCGGCCCCGGGCGGGAAGAAGTCGGGGCGCAAGACCGGCAGCACGTCGTGCACCATGAAGTGCACCCGCACGCCGGCTTCGCGCCAGCGCGCATACAAACCGTTGCGCGCGGCTTCGATCACCGGGCCCGGGAACACGTCGGGGCTGTAGAACACGTCGCCCTTGTGCAGCACGACTTCATCGTCCTGCACGCCGTCGCCGACGGTGCCGACCAGGTCGTGCAGGTAGCGCCGCGCATAGCGGTAATGCCAGTAGCCGCCGGCATCGCTCAGGTAGATCGGCAGCACCTGATGATTCTTGCCCTGGGCGCGCAGCAGTTCGAGCAACTGGGCGCGCACCACGCGCTGGATGCCGGTCTTCAAATCTTCGCGCACCATGGCCGAGACGTCGACCAGCAGTTGCGGCGCCAGCGCATCGGCGCCAACGCTGCCGTGATGGCCGTCGTACAGCACCGCGTCCATCAACTGGCGCGCGCTGCCTTCCCAGGTCAGCCACGGCATGCCGGTCGATGGCGGCGCGTTGCCGGCCGCGTGCAGGTCGAGCCAGGCTTGAATCGCGGTGGCCAGGTCGTGCGGCGCCTTGCCGTCGAAATAGAAGGCGTGTTCGCCCGCCACTTCGCGGAATACGGGAATCCCGCGCGCGATGATCGGCAAACCTTTTTGCGCCGCCTCGATCAGCGGCAGTCCAAAACCTTCGCCTTCGGAGGCAGCCAGCAGCGCCGAACTGTGTTCGTACAGCTGCACCAGCATCTCGTCCGAGACGCCGTTGAACCAGAACAGGCGCTGTTCGCGTTCAGGGTGATCTTTCAGGTGCGCCGCCAGTTCGTCGACCAGCCAGCCGTTCTTGCCGACGATGACGAGGTTGACTTCAACCCCTTTGGCCCACAGCAGTTCGCAGGCAGCCAGCGCCTGGGCCTGGCCCTTGCGCGGCTCGAGGGTGCCGACCATCAAAAGCGTCGGACGCTTCTCCAGCGCCGCCATCGCACGCGCGGCGTTGTCCGGCAGGCCGCGGCTCGGGGCGCTGGCGTCGATGTCGGCGCCGAGGTGGAAGTGCGCCAGTTTCAAGGGACCCAGGCGGCGATTCGGGCGCTGCCCCAGCCAGGCGGCCAGTTCGTCCGACACCGCGCGCGAGATGCTGACCACGCCGTCCGAGACCTGGGCGATGGTGTCGATGAAGTCGCCGTAGTATTTTTCGGCGCCGAACGGGAAACAGTCGGGGCGCAGCAGCGGCAGCAGGTCGTACACCACGAACCACACCTTGACGCCCTTGCGGCGCAGGTTCATCAGGCGCGGCTGGTTCTGGGTGGTCATGTTGGTGGCCAGGTCCAGGCCCAGGAACAGGTCGCCCGCGCGGGTTTCGATCGGCGCGTCTTCGAGCGACAGCGCCGGGGCGCCCAGCATCGTGCAGGTAAAGCGGCGCGCGTAGCGATACGGGCGGTTGCCGCCCTCGCTGTACACCGGCTCGATGCGGTAGCCGGGTGGCGGCGCCTTGACCAGGGCCAGCACGATGCTGCGCACCACGCGCTGGATGCCGGTCTTGTAGTCGGCCTGCACCAGCGCCGAGATGTCGACCAGCAGCTGGCGCGGCGCGCTTGGCCGCTCGTTGGCGGCGATGGTGTAGGCCAGTTCGGCCAGGTTGGCTTCGCCGGATGGACGCGGCGCGCCGGGTGCAGCCAATGTCGCAAGCAACTGACGGCGCAGGGCCGGGCGGCTGCTGCGGGCGAAGTCTTCGATCGCGGCGTGGTACAGGGCGCCGACCGGGCCCGGGGCGTGCTCGCGCGCGATGTGTTCGCGACCGGCGCGCGCCAGCGCGGTGCGGCGCTGTGCGTCGGCGTGCAGCGCGGCCAGTGCCTCGCTCAGCTGCGCATCGTCGAACAGGTCGGGCAGCATCACCAGGGCATCGGGCGGCAGGTCGGCCGCGCCGCCGTGGGCGTTGACGATCGACGGCAGGCCATGCATCAGGCAATCGAGCACCGAGGCCGAAGTCTCGCCGCGGGTCTGGGTGCGCAGCTGCACCGCGCAATCGCTGGCGGCCAGCCAGCCCTGGTAATCGGCGGCGCTGACGAAACCGGTGATGCGGATCCGCTCGGCGGCGGGGCTGGCCTGGATGCGGCGCAGCAGGTCGATGCCGTACTGGCCCGGATCGTTGGCGCCGGCGAACACCAGGTGGCAGCGCGGGTCGCTCGCCAGCGGTGATGCAAGAAACGCATCGAGCAGGCGGTGATTCAGCTTGGTCGGGCCCAGCATGCCGAAGCTGCTGACCACGTAGTCGCCGTCCTTGACGCCGAGCGCCGTGCGCGCGGCCTGGCGCGCAGCCTGCGGGTCGGCGTCGTGCGCGACCTGGCCGCGCAGCAGCGGGATGGTGCGCCAGCCGTCGGCGGCGCCGGGGCCATACCAGGTCTCGGCCAGACGGCGCGAAAAGTCGCTGTGGATGATGATGCCGGCGGCGCCATCGAGCACCGCCTTGTTGCACGGGTACTGCCAGATGCTCGGATTACGTCCGTGCTCGGCATGGTCGCGCAGGCCAGTGTAGCCGTGCGAAGCATACAGCGCCTGCAGGAACGCTTGCGGGGCGTCGTCCTCGCGCTCCATATTGTCCAGCACACCGCTCAGGAAGAAGTCGTGCAACACCACCGTGCCAGGATGGCGCGCCAGCAGGGCGAACATGTGCTTGTGCACGTTCGAATTGCCGAAGTGGTACAGCACGCGGTCGTAATCGTCGCCGTGCGCCATGAACCAGGCGGCGTCGCGTTGGGTGAAGCGGTTCAACGAGGCATCCGGCGTGGCGCCGGGCGTGAGCACCAGCTCGACGTCGTAGTAGCGTTCCAGTTCGAGCACCAGTTCGGCGCTGTAGTCGGCGATGCCGGAGTGTTCGGGCGGCAGCGGCGAGACCAGCGCCAGGCGTGGCTTACTGGCGCTGACGGTCGCGCTGCTGGCAGCCATGTCGATTGCCTGGGCCAGCTCGAGCCAGATGGCAGGCGCATTGCCGGCATCGACCGCCAGCACTGGCGCCGGTGCGGCAATGGCGTCCAGCTGGCCGGCGTCAAGCGGATTTGCAGCCAGGATCACGGCAGCCTCTTGCAAGGCAAGCTGTTGCTCGCGCGAGGCGGCCAGCAGAGCGGCCGGCGCGCCGATGCCGATTGCGCGCGCTACGCCAGGCGAAAGAACAGCAGCAGTCTCGCCGCGCCACATTTCAAGGATCGCGTCCGGCGCCAGACTGGCCAGGAAATTCGCGCGCAGCGCACTGGCAGCGTGCTCGCGCCAGGCGTCACCTGCCGCTGGCTGCGCATACACGTGAAACTGCTCCGGCGCCAGCACATCTTCCAGCGCGTGGCGCAGAGTGTCGACGTCAAGCGGATGGCGTCCGCTTACTGCAACGTGCACTTGATGCTCTGTGCGCGCGTCCAGCAATGCGCGGGTCGTGGTCAAGAGCAAGGCCGTATCCGGCGCCGGCGCCGCGTGCGGGGAATGAAAATCGATAATCAGGCGCATGGTTTATTTCTGGTGCGGTTCATAGGCGCGGCGCAGCTGCGCAAGCGCGTCGCGCGCCGATTGCGGCAGTTCGCGCAAGGCGTGCGGCACGTCGCTCACGGGCGCCGCGTCCATGGCGGCGGCCTGTTTGGCCGCGGCCAGCGTGCGCGAGACGATCGCCTGCAGCCTGGGCGAGCGGATCACCAGCGGCACGATCGCGCGGCGCAGCGCTTCGCGCGTGGTCAGCCAGCGCAGGAAGCGCCGTGCGGCACCCTTGGCCTTGCGTTTGGCGATGTTGGCCAGGCTATCCGGCCCGCGCCGCATGACGAGGCGCAGCGGCGCCGTGATGCGCCACGAGCTGCTCGCTTCCATCGCCAGCACGCGCGCTTCCATCGCCTTGCCCCACGCTGCAGTTTGGTGCAGCTGGGCGCCCAACGCCTCGACCTGCTGCTCGGTCCGGGTTGTGTGTGCTTGGCTGGCGCGCAGTTCCTGGCGCAGTTCGGCGAGCTGGCGCCGCAGCTGTTCGCGCTGCTGCACCATGCGCTGCTCGAGCTGCGCGTTCTGCAAGCCCAGGGCCTGGGCATGCTGGGCGGCGCGCTCGTGCTCTTGCTGGTGCTGGAGCGCGTTGCGTTCCATTGCTGCTGCACTGTCCCAGCCGCGCGCCGCTTCCGCGCGCAGGATTTCGATCTGGCGCCAAGCGCCGTCCAGGTGGTGCGAGATAAAATCGTCGAATATGTTCGGCTGGATATCCAGGTGCGCCAGCAGTTCGGCGTGTTCCTCGGCCACGTAGTAGCGGTTCAGGCCATCGAACCAGGCGTAGCGATAGCGTTGGCCAAGGACCAGGTGTTCCCAGGCGTCGTGGTTGGTCGAGCGGCTGTTGGGCAGCGTCGCTTCGATCACCAGCACCCACGGGCGCCAGCGCGCGAAGTCCATCCCGCGCAGCACTTCGCCCTCGAAGCCTTCGACGTCGATTTTCAGGAAGTGAATCTCGCCCTTGACGTATTCGGCGCAGACGGCGGCCAGGGTGCGCACCGGGACCGTGATCTCGGCCACGTCATGGCCTTCCGAGCGGTGCAGCTCGGCCACCGATTCTTCGGGCGAAGCCCAGCCGCGCACGGCCGGCACATCGTACAAGGTCAGCTCACCGTCGACAGCGCCGGCGGCAATGGCCAGGTTGGTGTCGCGCGGGCGCTGCTCCAGAAAGGCCTGGTGGTACTTGGGCAGCGGTTCGACGCTGATGCCGCTCCAGCCGGCGTCGTAGAACGACTTGGTGACCGAATGCTCGACCGGGTCGTTGGCGCCGACGTCGATGTAGTAGCCGTTCTTGATGTGCCCGAGGGCGCGCCACAGCAGCACGTCCTCGTTGTTCTGGGCGTAGGAGATGAAAGTCATGTGCGTTCTATGTCGACGGTCGGGTCGAGCCAGGCCGAACCCTCGAAGTGGGGACGGCGCATGTTCATCACGGTGAACACCAGCGCCAGGTCGCGCCACTCGTAGTTGTTGACCAGGTGGGTCTCGGTGCTGACGATCGCGGTGGCGACCGAGTACGTGCCCGGACCAAGGTTCATCGGGAAGGCGAAGCGGTACAGCACCTCTTCGCCGGCCGCCACATCGTCGAGCGGCAGCTCTTTCAGGTGGGTGTTGGTGCCGTACATGGCCTGGCCCAGGCGGTCCTTGATCATGTAGCCCAGCACCATGCGCGGGATCGGCGCATTGACCTTGACGCGCACCTCGAGCGTGACGGCGCTGCCGACATCGACCACTTCCACCCGCGCGCCGCTCTCGTCGAGCAGGGCGATGTCGGCCACCGTGGCTTCGCCGGTGCCCGAGATGGTCTGCACCTTGCCGTCGGCCGCTTCGTTGATGCGCACGGTCTCGTTTTCGCGCTCGGCGATCATGGCGTTGTAGTAGTCCATGATTTCTTCCGGCCGGCCTTCGCGCGCCAGCCGTCCGCCGTCGAGCAAGATGGCGCGGTCGCACACCGACTGGATCGCCTGCTTGTCGTGCGAGACCAGCAGCAGCGTCGTGCCCTGCTTGCGGAACTCGCGGATGCGGGCAAAGCTTTTATGCTGGAAGTAGGCGTCGCCCACCGACAGCGCTTCGTCGACGATCAGGATATCGGGCCGGCGCGCGGTGGCCACCGCGAACGCAACGCGCATCTGCATCCCGCTCGAATACACCCGCACCGGCTGGTCCATGTATTCGCCGATCTCGGCGAAGGCTTCGATGTCGGGCATCAGCGCCGTGATCTGCTCGACCGACATGCCCAGCAGCTGGCCGGCCATGTAGGCGTTCTGGCGTCCGCTGAAGTCAGGGTGGAAGCCCATGCCCAGTTCCAGCAGGGCGGCCACGCTGCCGTGCATGGCGACGCTGCCGGTGGTGGGCTGGGTGGTGCCGGTGATCAGCTTCAAGAGTGTGCTCTTGCCGGCGCCGTTAATCCCGATCAGGCCCACGGCTTCGCCGGGCGCGACCTGGAAGGTCACGTCGCGCAGCACCCACTTGAGCGAGTGGCGCGCGCCGCGAAACGGCAGCATCCATTCGGCCAGGCGCGACAGGCGGGTCGGGTAGGTTTTATAGGCCTTGCCCAGGTTGGAAACGGTAATCGCGCCCATCAGAGTTCATCCACCATTTCGCCGGCGCGCTTGCGGAACAGGCGCATGCCGAACACGCACAGCAGCAGCGCCAGCACGGCCACCTTGGCCACCGCGACCCAGTCGGGCGCGGCGCCATGCACCAGGATCGCCTGGTAGCCGCCGATGAGCGGCGCCATCGGATTGAAGGCCAGCAGGCCGCGCACTTCGGGCGGCAGGATCGTAATCGGGTACACGATCGGCGTCAGCCAGAACCAGAACTGCATGGCGATGGTGACGAACTGGCCGACGTCGCGGAAGAACACATTGAGTACGCCCGCGATCATCGCCAGCCCGATCGCGAACAGCACCTGCACCAGCAGCAGCGGCAGGATGGCGAAGAACATCAAGCCCGGGAAATTGCCGGTGGCGAGCAGGAACACCACGAACAGGCCGAAAATGATGCCGAAATTGACCAGCGCATTGAGCACCACGATCAGCGGCAGGCAGATGCGCGGGAAGCTGATCTTCTTGATCAGGTTGGCCTGCTCGATGAACATGCCCTGGCCGCGCGCGACGATCTCGGCGAACAGGCCCCAGGTCAGGATGCCGGCGCACAGGTAGATCGAATAGGCCAGGCCCGAATCGGAACCGGGCAGCTTGGCGCGCATGACCTCGGAAAAGATCACGGTGTACACCAGGATCATGGCGAGCGGGCTCAGCACCGACCAGACGGCGCCGAGAATCGCATTGGCGTATTTCGACTGGAATTCGCGTTTGACGCTGCCCAGCACGAAACCACGGTAGGCCCACAGGCCTCGCAGCATCAACGGAGAAATCATGGGGAGGTGGGGACAGGAAGCGCCTGAAAGGCGGACGGCAGGATGGTTGTCACGGGTTGTCGTCGATGCAATGCTGGACTATCAAGAGCGGGATTATACCCCACGGCCCAGCACACTTATTGTTCAATTGTAACGACATGTCAAGTTGGCTAGTCGCCTTACCGGGAGCTTCTTAGGCAAAGATAGTGATCACCATCAACACTATGAAGGCCGACGTCGGGCATTTTCATGTGCAAGTTTCTCACGGAGATAGCTCATATGAATTTGATGAACCTGATTGGCTCAATGACCGAATTGAGTCAGCTGAACCGGCCATTGCGATTGAGACTGGCACATGAGAAGGCAGTCCTGGACAACGTTTTACTCGTGAAGCAAATCTTTGGCCAAGAGACAGTGTGTGGAGGTATCGAGTATCAGCTCCACTGCTTGGCGACTGAAGCAAATCTTCCACTAAAAGAATTTATCGCGTTGCCGGCAGAGTTGCAGTTTGTCACGGACCGTGGCCATCTGCGCTCCGTCTGCGGCATCGTGGCCCAGGCGTCGGCAGGGCAGAGTGACGGTGGCTTGGCCACCTACCAATTGGTGCTACGCGATGCATTGGCGCTGATGGAGCAGCGCATCAATACACGTGTTTTCCGCAACGCAAATGAAGTCGACATTTCAGAGGCGCTGATGCGTGAGTGGCGCAGCATCAATCCGGTGTTGGCCAAGGCGTTCGATATCGACACATCAGGCGTCACGAAGCCAGGCCCTGCGCGCGAATTGACGATGCAAGCCAATGAGTCGGATGCGGCATTCCTGCGCCGGTTATGGAAACGGCGTGGTATCGCCTGGTACATACGCCCTGGTTTACCGAGTCGCTCAGGCGGCGCCGAACATCCGGCACATACGCTGGTGCTGTTCGATACGCCATCTTCCCTGGCGCGCAATGCTGCCGGCGTCGTTCGATTTCATCGCGATGCCGCGACCGAAGGACGTGATGGCGTATTTAACTGGAGTGCGGTGCGCAGTCTGAAGGCTGGCAGCATCACGCGCCAGAGTTGGGATTACCGCCAGGGCGGCATGATGATGGCACAGGCACCGACCATCATGCGTCAGGGCACAGCGGGAGACCAGTTTTCCTTCAGTATGGACGACTACCGGATCGACGCGCCGCATATTGCCGACGACAGCAATGATTATCGAGCACTGTGCGAGCAGCGAATTGCGCATCATGAATTCGAAGCCAAATGCTTTTATGGTGAAAGTGGCGTACGCGACCTGTGCGTGGGACAGTGGTTCGGCCTCGACGGTCACCCGGAGATCGACACCCATCCCGTGGGCGAGCGTGAGTTCGTCGTCACTGAACTATCGCTTACGGCGCAAAGTAATTTACCCAAAGAGATCGATGAACGGGCGCAGCGGCTGTTCACCGCCAGCGGATGGAACCATGCGCTTCACGCCGCGCTGGAACAGGCCAGCGAAGTGCGCGACGTCAAATACAGCAATCGTTTTGCGTGTGTGCGACGTGGCATACCGATTGTGCCTGCTTACGATTCTCGTATCGATCTGCCACGCGTTCGGCTGGAGTCGGCAATCGTAGTTGGACCGCTGAACGAAGAAGTGCACTGCGACGAACTAGGTCGCATCAAGCTGCGCTTCCCCGGAACGCGTGCGCAAGATCATCGTGATGGCGCCGGCGCCAGCAATACCGAGCGGGATTCGGCCTGGGTGCGGGTTGCCAGTCACTGGGCAAGCAATGGCTGGGGCGCTATTGGCCTGCCGCGTGTCGGGGACGAAGTGCTGGTGGATTTTCTGGGAGGTGACCCCGATAAGCCGGTCGTTGTAGGACGTCTGTATGGTGGCAAAGCGGCACCGCCAGCTTTCAGCCACGCACGCAGTTTGCCAGGTAATCGCTTCCTTGCCGGCATCATGAGCAAGGAAGTGGGCGCCATGCGCTACAACCAGTTGCGACTCGATGACACGCCAGGCCAGATCAACGCCCAACTCGCCAGCGAACATGGGCATAGCCAGCTCAATCTGGGATGGCTGACGCATCCGCGAAGAAACGGTGAGGGACAAGCCCGTGGCGAAGGAGTAGAGCTGCGAAGCGACGAAGCGATCGCAGTCCGCGCAGCCAAGCTGTTGCTTTTGACGACCCAGGCGATGATTGGCGCGACCGGCAAGCAACTCGAAAGCGCGCCGCTGAAAGCGCTGCTGGAAAGTTCGCAGGCAATGCTCAAGGAGCTGGGCGAATTTGCAGCGCAGCACCAGGCAATGCCGGTTGATCTGGCGTCGCATCAAGAACTGGCGCAAGAGCTCCAGCGTGTCACGCAAGATGCTGGTGTTCAAGCCGGCCCAGGTGAGAACAGGGGCGAGCCGTTGATCGCGCAGTATGCGGACGGCGGTTTTGTCAGTGCCACGCCGAATTCATCGGTGAGCTATAGCGGACGCCAACAAAATTTCGTGGCACAGCAGCATATCCAGGCCGTAGCAGGACAGCGCATCAATTTCAATGCCGGAAAGGGCATTTCACTGTTCGCCCATCAGGATGGGATGAAGTGCATCGCGCGTGCCGGCAAGCTGGACATCCAGGCCCAGCAAGACAGCATCGGCATTGCCGCAGACCGCGATGTCAGGATCAGCGCCAGCCAAGGCGAAGTTGTCATCGCTGCCAAGAAAAGCCTGACATTGATGTGTGGCGGCGCCTACATCAAGATTGCAGACGGCAAGATCGAGCACGGTTGCGCCGGGGAGTTTAACGTCAAGGCCGGCAAGCACAAATGGGACGGGCCCGCGCAACAGCAGGCAGAACTGCCGTTCTTTCCCGCCGCCGACCATACCAACTGGCTCAAGCTCGATCTGGATGGTTACGAGGGAGCGCCGATGGCCGGTGTGCCTTATACCCTTCATATGGCCGATGGCCAGCAAAAAAAAGGAACGCTCGACGGCAATGGCTTGGCTGAAGAGCGTAATTTGCCTGACACCGTTTCCAAGGTCGTATATCACAACTCGCCTTCTGCGAAGGACGAGGTGCGCCCAGTCGTGAACGACTTGCTATCCATAATCGAACCTCATATCGCGGAAGAATCCGGCGTGGCGTATGAGCACCAGAATCAGGGAGGCAAATAATGGCCGCCACTGGTGAAATGCTCGGCGCCCTGAACGAGGTCAATGGGCAGGAAAAGCCGGACGACATAGGAATGGGCGAGTGGATCTGGGGTGCATTGCAGGGCGATTTCAATGCGGAACGATCCAACGGCCAGATTGGCTTCGATATGGTGGTGTCGCTGATTCCTATTGTCGATACCATCTGCGACTTTCGCGACTTGTGCGCGAACATTCGGCAATACCGCAAGGATCCTGACAACAAGATTACCCTGTTTTTCATCGCGACAACTGTGATTGGGTTTTTTTCCGAGATCGGTACTGTTGTAAAAAGCGCGTTGCGTCTTGTCTGGATTTATCTAAAACCACTGATCAAGCATGCTGATGATTTCACCAATATCAGCAAATTGGTAGCGGCAACCAATCGTGCTTGCGACGCTGCATTGCCGAAAATAACTGACTACTTGCAGCATAGCCGGGTGGCGCAGTGGGCGACGCGTGGCAAGTTGCCGGATATTTTCAAGTTCGTTTCCAAGACTATTCGCGAAGCGGCCGCGAAGGTCGATGGGGCTTTATTAAAGAAACTCCTCGACGAGAAATTTGAGGAGCTTAAAAATCTGCTGTTGAAAATCAAACCTTTTGTTCCTGTTTCAATTGTCACGAAAATCGATGGCTTGCTGGAATTCATAAATGCGAAGCGTGTTGCTATCACTGACGCTGTTCAGACGTTTGCGCATCCTATAAGGACTGTCCTTAAGGTAATAGCGAAAAGACTGGATGATCATGCATGGCGCGTACAGACCTATCGAACTAATAGGGGGTGGATTTCACCAATTTCAGAATCGGGATCGGCAAAATTGATCAATGCTAAACCACCAAAATGGGTGAGAAAATTGCATGGAAATATGAAATATCCCCCATTAGTTATGGGGAGTAAGAAAATTAATGCGCTTATGGCAGCTCATCCTAATCACCCAAAGTTGAACGCTGGTCAGATAAGCACATTTTCTCGAAAGGGTGGAGCATTACGTGGTGACATGATAGTGGGCCCGGCGAAATTTATTCGTGTTCTTGATCCTTCAAATGAGGCCGCTGGAATTTTTTGGATCTCCGAGGCAGACTTCAAGGCTATCAAAAACCGTGACGAATGGCGAAGCAAGTGGGGTATTAAGCCGGAGTGGAATCAGAATGGCTGGTTTATTGAGTATGAGGTGCGAGTCGGCGAATCATTACCGGTTTGGCGCGGACCGACAGCTAGTCAGAAGCTGGAGGGGACAAATTTTTATCTGGAAGCAGGCGCCGAACAGTTTGTATTTTTCCCAGGGAGTAGGGATGAGATGGTCAATGCCCTACCAAGGATTGATAGAGAAAGTGGGATGCCAATGACGGAAGCGGGCGGGAATATAGATCGCCGTATAGAGTTCGTTGACGTGACCGGCGAAGTAGTCCCAACAAAGTTGCGATCGAAAATCACTGATGATCATATAAGTGGTCCCTTTGAAACGGGATGGGGAGCTACGGATTATACGAAAGAGGAATCGCAAAGAATTTTATTGACTGTGCCTAGTTCACCCAAAATATAATAACTGGATTGGAGCGAAAGTGAGAAATTTACAGCTGGAGGCAGCAATTTGGAACCTTTTTTCCTCAACAGATTTTTTTAATGGAGTAGCGCAAGAATGCGACGACACGCTGACGTGGTTCGGGTCACTTGCAGTTTCGAAGAAGGTTTCTAATTTCGGGCGAAACAATCAGATCTTCGAAAAGATAAAACAGCGTAGGAATGAATTCAGAAGAGGTGCTGAGCTTGCCGCACTCGGAGACTATCAGTTGATATGGGGTATTGCTGGAGCAATCACTGGTGATATACGTGGAATGTTGGATCAACCGCTCCGTAGCTGGATGACTGATGCTGAGTATGACGAATTTTTTGACGTCAGAATGGGCAGTATCATCAGGTATTCAGAAAGTATTTGTCGGGCACTAAATAATACAATGATCGGTCTCGACTATCTGGGCAACTCGGATTCTGATGACTCCGAAAGATCGGATGATGACGACGGTTTTCCTGGAGCTGAAATTGCAGAGTGGTACGAGGATTTCAACGAGGATGAGAGAGGAAAAGTTTTTTGCGCGCTTCCCAATCCGTTGCCTAATTATGCAATCGACCGTTCAATCGCCTGCAAAACTGGTGACGAGGTGCCATGGACTGGTGTGTGGTACCCGACTACAGGCCTGGAATTTCATAGCCTAACTTTTGCAGTTAAAGGAATGAAAATGCAACCGGTGTATAAGGTTGTTAAAACAACGGATGAACTTAGAACTCCTGAGTGGATGTTTCCCCCGCCCGAAACACTTGCAGTAGCCACCGTATGGCACCCTGTTGTTCCTGCTGCTCATCAAGCTGAAAAAAATGAACAGCTTTGGGCTAAAGCCGGCCAGCCGTGCCCCAAAGCTGGTCTCTGGCAGCCAACCGACCCCGGCGTGCAAGCGCGCAAATATGAAGTGGGGGACAAGATGCTGAATCTCGGCTCTGCTCAGGGTCTGACAGTGTGGCTTTGGATCGCAGATCGATAGATCAGTCGGCCCCAGTAATGTCTCGGGCTCGGTTCGGTGCGGAACGGCGGTTTCAGAACGACTTTCGCATTGAACATGGGTCCGTCAGTGGTTATGCAAATGATTTGAAAGGAAATCCATGAAAGGCGTAATTCGTCTTGGCGACGCTACCTCGCACGGTGGCAAAGTCATTTCTGCTGCTCCGCAAGCTGTCGTGCATGACATCGCAGTCGCGCGTCAGGGAGATAAATGCTTTTGTCCGATTGCGGGACATTCTCCCTGCTTCATTGTGGAGGGCGACCCTCTGGTGCTGGTCGATGGTAGGCCGGTCGCATTCGAAGGCCACAAAACATCATGTGGCGCGTCACTGATCTCGTCTGCGAAAACATCGATCCGAAACTGAAGAATGATCCTTGCGCGAGGCATCTAACGCCTCGCACATAAGCACACGGCTAGCCTTACTCCGCCTGCACCAACTGCTGCAACGCCTCCGGCCGCATGATAATCAAGCGATTGCCTTCCTTCAGCACGATCCCCTGCTGCACCAGCACCGCCAGTGCGCGGGTGACGGTTTCGCGGCTGGTGTTGATCATGTTGGCGATGTCCTGGTGGGTCGGCAGATTTTCGACCACTTCCGGGCCGCCCGGGGCCGGTTGCTGGCGGTTCTGCATCGCCAGGTAGGTGTAGATGCGGCGCGAGGCGTTGTTGATGCTCAGGAGGGCGCGGAATTCGGAGTCGCGCTGGATCTTTTGCGCCAGGTGGCGCAGCATCTGATTCGCTACCGACGGCGAATGCGAGAACAGGTGCATCGCGGTGCTGGCCGGTAAAAACGCGACCACCACCGCCGTCATCGCTACCACCGAGGCCGAGCGGGTCGAGTTGTTGATCAGGGCGATCTCGCCGAAGAAGTCGCCCGGCGCCAGCATGCGCAGGCCGATCGCGCGGCCGTCTTCGGTGATGTCGATCACTTGCATCTGGCCGGTCAGCAAGAACAGCAGGCCGTCGCCGTGGCCGCCTTTTTGCAGCACGACTTCGCGCTTGGCGTAGTGGCGAAAGCGCATCTCTTGCTTGATCGGCACCAGCTCTTCGTCGGTCAAATCGGCCAGCAGCGGAATCTTGCGCAGGTGGATTTGCGCCTGGAACGATTTCGGCGAGGTGTCGTCGGCAGCGGCGAGGGGAGGGCTGGCAGTCATGGCGGGTCGGGTCAAGTCATGCCTTCAAAAAAACGGCGCCGCAAGCACGGTCGCCACGGCGGCGAAGGCGATGCCGCCGGCGTTTGCGGCCAGGTCGCGCCAGCAGAAATTGCGGTCGGGCAGCAGCGACTGCAGGCATTCGATCACCCAGCCGGCCACCAGCAGGCCGAACAGCCACAGGCCGGCCGAGACGGCGTCGTGCGCCATCGGCAGCGCCAGCCCGGTCAGGACGGCGAAGGCCACGAAATGCATCACCTTGTCGTTCGGTAACGGCGGCAGCCAGCGATTCGGGACCAGGCAACCGACCGTGACGGCCAGTGCGCCCAGCACGAACAGCAGTGCGTTCCAGGCCATCAGGCGGTGTTTCTTTGTTGAGCGAAAATCATACGGGCATGATTGTATATGCTCGGGCCCGCCTTTGCGCGATTAGCGAACACGGCTGCGGCATTTCGGCACATGCCGCGCCGCAGGCATGGCAAACGCAAACTCAGACAGTCGGCCGCACACCCGCCGCCGGCGCCTTGGCCGGCCGCCGCAGCCAGCGCCGCGTCGCGCGCATGGCGGGCGACTCGACAAAGTGCCAGGACAGCATCGACAGCGGCACCACGATCGCCAGGCAGCTCGCCAGCATCAGCCACGGCCCGGCCTTCGGCATCAGCTTGGCCAGCATCAGCAGCACCGGCCAGTGATAGATATAGATGGCGTACGAATAATCGTGACGCTGCACATGGCCCAGCCCGCGCGGACGCGCGCTGCCGATCCACAGCGCCAGCGTGCAGGCCGCCAGCGCGATGCCGAACCAGGTCAGGGGATGCGGCGTCATTGCCGCCGAGCGGGTCCAGTTGAGCGCCGCCAGCGCCAGTGCGCACACGAAGTGGATCGGGCCGATGCGAAGCTGCGGCGCGAGCGACTGCAGCAGGATGCCGCTCAGGAACAGCGACCACAGGCGCACTTCCCACAGGTAGCCGCTCAGCACCTCCGGAATCAGGTTGGCGGCCAGCAGCAAGAAGGCGCTGGCAACGCACAGCCACTGGCGCATCGGCAGCGCCGCCGCCAGGCCGACCAGCAGCAGCATCACGTACATGCGGCCTTCCCAGTACAGCGTCCACAGTGAACCGTTCAGGTTCTGGCCGCCCAGCACCCAGGGGATAAACAACTGCTCAGGTGGAATGTTGTATTCCAAGAAGTGCAGCACGCTGTTGCCGAAGATATAGCGCCACGGCGCCACATCCAGCAGCCCGGCCGCGCCGCGCTCTGAAAAGAACACCACTGCCGGCACCACCGTCACCAGCAGCGCGACGAACAGGCCCGGCACGATGCGCGCCACGCGCCGCACCACGAAGCGCCACGGATCGGGGTCGCGCAGCCAGCTCTGGCTGACGAACATACCGCTGAGCAGGAAGAACACGCCCACCGCCAGGCCGCCGGCGTCGGTCACCGGGCGCAGTGCTGCCGTGAGCGGGTCTTGCGCGCCCGGCGCCCCCGGGTTGAGCATATAGGCGTGGTACACCACCACCATCAGCGCGCACACCAGGCGCACGGCGTTGAAACCGTTGTCGTGGGTGTCGGTGGCGGCGGCCAGGGTGCGGGAAGGAGGCGGCAGCAAAGGCATTGTCAGGGACCCTGCCATTGCCAGCTAAGCTGGATCTGGCGGTTATCGTATTGGAAGATCGAGATGTTCTCGCTGTTGCGCACCACCCGCGTTTCCAGGCGCAGCCACTGGTTGCGATTGAGCGGATACGACAGCACGGCGCGCGCCACCCGCGTGTTCTGGTCGCGCACGGTATTGATCAGGCCCGGGGCATAGGCGTCGCTGCTTTTCCAGCTCTGGTAGCTGTACGACAGTTCGCCGCTCAGGCGTCCCCATAGCGGACGCCGCGCCAGCAGGGTCGAGGTGTAGCCGTGGCGGTCGCCGCCTGGGCGCGCGCGCATGGCGCGGTCGTTCTGCCAGCCCTGGCTGAAGCTGGCATACGTCAGGTCGCCGCGCCAGGTCAATTGGCCCAGCACGTCATACGTGTTCGAATCAAAATTGCTCAGCGTGGTGTAGTCGTTGCGCGCCACGCCGCCGGTGACGTACAGCGCCATGCTGGCCGGCAGCGGCGCCGGCACCCCGACGCGCGCCTGCAGCTGCAGCTGGCGCTGGTACAGCTTGCCGCCCAGGGCGGTCAGGCCAACCGTGCCGGAAGCGCGCACCGGCCAGGCGCCGAAGCGGTAGGGGCTGTCCACGCCGGCGTACAGCGAGCTGCTGTTGTACTGGCTCAGCGAATCGTTGCGCCGCCCAAAGAACTGGACAAAGCCGACCACGCCGTTGGGCGTCAGGTCGCGCGTGTGCTCGGCGTTGAGCGCCGTATATTGGTCGTGCTGGGGCAGGAAGTCGCTTTGCAGCGGCAGCACGATCTGGCCGCCGTCCTGCTCGATGATGTAGCTCGGATTGCGCGCGCCCTGGTTGACGTTCATGTCCAGCCCGCGCGACATGCTGACCGAGGTCGAGCTGGCCGGCTGCCAGGCATTGCAGCCGGTCTCGCGCGCCTCGGCGATCAGTTCCAGGATCGCGCGCGACGGATCGAACCGGGTCTCGACGATGGCGAACAGGCGCTCGGCTTCCTCCGTATGGCCCAGGCTGCACTGGATCAGCGCTACTTCAAGATAGGCGCCGGCGTGCAGTGACTCTTTCTCGATCACCCGCATCAGGGTGCGCGAGGCGTCGTCCTTGCGGCCTTCGGCGATCGCCTGCAGCGCGTTTTCGTACAGCAGCTGGGCTGCGGTGGCGTCGGCGTCGGCATTGGCCTGCGCCAGGCCAGGCGCGAATGCGGCCAGCGCGGCCAGCGCCAGCGGCGCCCAGCGGCGAAGTGTCGGGATACAGCGCGCGCTCATGCCAGTTCCTCGAGTGTGTAAAGCGCCGTCGCTTTTTCCTTGCCGCGCAAGATGCGTTCGCCCAGCGGCAGGAAGCTTTGGCGCGTGGCCAGCGCCACCGTGCCGGGGCCGATGATGACGTCGTGCGGAAAATCGCGCGCCACTTGCTCCAGGCGCGAAGCGGTATTCACGCTGTCGCCCACCGCCGTATAAATGCTGCGAAATTCGGTGCCGAAGTCGCCCGCCATTGCCGGACCGCTCTCGATGCCGATGCGCACCCGCAGCGGCGGGCGGCCCAGGCGCGCCGAACGCTCGGCGCTCAGGGCTGCCACGCGCGCCACGATCTGGCGCGCAGCGTCCAGCGCGCGGTCGGCATGGTCGTTCATCGGCAACGGCGCGCCCCAGAACGCCACCAGGCCGTCGCCGGTGTACTTGTCGAGCGTGCCGTTGTGGGCGATCACCGGGCCGGTGAGGCAATCGAGAAATTCCTGGGTCAGGCGCGCCGCTTCTTCCACCGGGAGCGACTCGACCTGCGCGGTATAGCCTTCCATGTCGGCAATCAGGGTCGTCACGTCGAGCTGGCGCGGCTTGAGCGGGTCGGCCAGGTCGCTCTTTAATAGTTCCTGCACGACAGCCGGGGCCACGTACTGGCGCAGCGTGTCGAGCAGGTGGCGCGAGCGGTGCTGGGCCACCTGCCACTGATAGGGCACGGCAAAGGCCAGCAAGAACAGGTTGGTCGCCAGCGGCCCGGTGGTCGAGAATGCCGGGTCATGCGGCGCGATCAGGTAGGCCAGGCCGACCCAGGCCAGCGAGGCCAGCGCCAGCAGGCCGACGCTGGTCAAGGCCGACCGGCGCGGGAAGGCGAAGGTGGCAAACAGCGCGCAGCCGGCAGCGAACAGCATCGCCAGCGCCGCGCCCGGCCAGCGGCTCGGGGCCAGGCCCTGCTGGTGGTCGAGCAAGGTGGACAGCACGGCGGCCTGCACCCCCAGGCCCGGGCGGCTGTTGCCGAGCGGCGTGGCGACGCGGTCGACCTGGCCCAGCGACGACGAGCCGATCACCACCAGGCGCCCGGCCAGGTCTTCGCGTACATAGGCGCGTTGCAGCACCTCGGCCGCGGTAACGACCGTGTAGGCGGTCCAGTCGCGCTCGAAGCCGACGCGCAGGGTGGGCGAATTCAAACCGTTTCCCATCGCCAGCGGCGCGCCGCCGCTGCAGCAATTGATCAAGGTGAGGGCGAGCGACGGATACACCTTGCCGTCCCAGGCGGTGTACAGCGGAATGCGGCGCAGCACGCCGTCCGGGTCGGGAATGAAGCCGATATTGCCGACATGGGCGGCGCTTGCCAGGCCGGCATGGTTGGCGATGTAACCGGTGGCGGGCACGGCGTCGACCGCGCCGCCCGGCGCCAGGGCGGCCAGCGGCTGGCCCTGGCGCAGCGGGGCCGGGCGATTGGCCTGGAAATCGAAGGCTTGCGCCAGCACCACCGGGCCGTGGCTGGCCAGCGCCGCCAGGCGGGCGTCGCCTTCCGGATCGGCGGCGTCGGCAAACAGGATGTCGAGCGCCACGCCGCGCACGCCGTAGTCGGCCAGCAACGTTTCGACCAGCTCGGCGACGCGGCTGCGCGGCCATGGCCAGGGGCCGAGGCGGGCGGTGCTCGATTCGTCGATGTCGACCACCAGCACGCGCGGCTCCGGCGTCGTGCTCACCCGCATGCGCAGGAACAGGTCGCGTAACTGTTCGTTACCGAAGGCCCAGGTACCGGCGCTTGACTGCGCATACGCGCACAGCAGCAGCGCCGCGAGCGACATCAGGCCCTGGACGGTGCCGCGCGGCAGGCGAAACGAGCGAATCGTAGGGGAGAGGGAAAGCAATGACACGCTCGGTGTGGTCGTGATGCAACGATATTTTCGGATGAGCCGCGAGTATAGCCTCGTCCATCCCGTACTGACAAAGTTCTAGTTAGAAATTATACCCGATGGATATTGCTAGACATGGTTAAAATGTGACGGCTGTCACGTCCGCGCAACCAGACTGGGGCGGATAATCGTGGGAGGAGGATTTTATGTTGCGTACTGTGATCGCTGTTGCATTGCTCGGATTGGCAGCGGCGGCTCATGCCGGCGAGGCCGGTAAAGTCATTTTTGTCGCGGGCGATGCCCAGGTGGTCGGCCGTCCCGCGGCCGAAGGCGCTGCCGTGGAAGAAGGACAACTGCTACAGACCGGCGCCGACGGCTTCCTGTACGTCAAGACGGTCGACAACGGCCTGTTCATCCTGCGCCCGAACACCAGGGCGCGCATCGTCACCTACCAGATCGACGACAAGAATCCCGACAACACCCGCATCAAGCTCGAGCTGATCAGCGGCGTGGCGCGCAGCAAGTCGGGCGACGCGGTCAAGCGCGCGCGCCAGAACTTCCGTTTCAATACGCCGGTGGCCGCGATCGGCGTGCGCGGCACCGATTTCACCGTGTTCACCGACAATGCCACCTCGCGCGTGTCGGTGCTGTCGGGCGGGGTGGTCGTGACCGGGTTTGGCGACGCTTGCCGGCCGGACGGCATCGGGCCGTGCGAAGGCGTGTTCAGCCGTGAGCTGTCGGCGGCGCAGCGTGGCAAGGTGCTGCAGGTGAAGGCAGGGGCGGGTGCGCCTATTGAGATCAATAGCGAGAGTGTGTTGCAGGGGCAGTCGGTGAATCCGGCTGGTGCGCCGGTGGCGGGTGCGGCAGGGGCGATGACGCCTGCCGAGCAGACAGTGAATACGCGTAGAACCGAACAACTCGCCAACGATCTGGCCTCGAAGGCGCCATCTGGTGGCACTGAACCATCCGATCCTGTGCCTGGTCAGCCGGGCGCAGGAGATGGTTCAACCGATCCGGTGCCACCGGTCGGCCCGGTCACGCCAGATCCTGTGGTGCCGCCGGGCCCTGTTGTACCTCCAGAGTTGCCAAAGCAGCAGGCTGGGATTTTATGGGGTCGCTGGCAGCGCGTAAACGATCTGCCAACTGATTTCAATCTTACCTTGGAATTACGTAAGAACCAGTTGATTGGGTTGAGCAGCAACTTCGGTATCCTGCGCACGCCGGGGCAGGCTTATGTGACGCCGGAGCGTGGTGCGGCTGGATTTGCTCTCGCCGACGGTGAAGCTTACGTTATTACCAACTTCGGTACGACCAGTGTGGCATCGACTGCAACACTTTCGAACGGCAAGCTGAACGTCGATTTCGGCAGCAGGGCGTTTACGACATCATTCGATGCGGCGACACGCAGCGAGAAATTCAGCTTCCAGGGTGATGGCGCAATCACGGGTGATGGCGCAATGTACGGAGGCATCAATGGCCGAGCTAATTACCTTAACATTTATGGACTTCTGTCGAACGATAAAGGCGGCGAGGCTGCATACATTTTCGATGGCCGGATTGACGAGCGTCGTAGCATTAACGGCGCTACTTATTGGATGCCCGTCAAGAAGTGATAATTGGTGAGTATTACATATTTGATGACGGCCGCTCAACGCGGCCGTTTTATTTCTTCTATTTTGCTGTTGGGAATGTCATTACAGCGGCTCAAAAATGTGTACCTTAGATAGAATTCAGCGCTACTAGGAACGCGCTCGAATACAAAGTACATAGAAGAAAGCGATTTTGTTTCAATTTGTAAGCTAAGGTCAGCAATATTTTTCCCGAATTTAGGGACATCGAACTCTACAAAACTCCGACAGTTTCATCGTAATGCTCTATGAAGGAGGCGGGTAAGATCGTGTGTCTTGCTTTCATCGAACGCTTCTCTGATAATGTACCGCCAAACGTATTTGGATGACTGAGAGAAAGATTCCCGCACGATGTGATGGCTGTCACATTTTAAAGAATCGCCTTCTGTCATGATGCGCTTCGTTGGAGATGCAAGCGCACTACCTTCGCTGCAAATCAACCTTCACCTTGATCTATTCGATCTCAATTAGGAGCTTTAAATGGCAACCCAGTTCGACACCCAACTGCAACAACTGTACGTCGCTTACTTCAACCGTCCTGCTGACCCAGACGGTCTGGCTTTCTACGCTGGTCACCTGACCACTGGTGCAACCACCCTGGCAGCTATCTCGGCTTCGTTCGCCGCGTCGGCAGAATACCGCGCTGAATACAACCAAGTGACCAATGCTGGTGTCGTGACCGCGGTTTACCAAAACCTGTTCGGCCACGCTCCTGACGCAGCTGGCCTGGCTTTCTACACCAAAGCCCTGGATGATCGCACCATGACCGTGGACACCATGGTTACCTGGATCGCCAACGGTGCCCAAAGCACCGACAAAGTCGCTTACGATAGCAAAGTCAACGTCGCTGTCGCGTTCACCAACGCACTGGACACCGCTGAAGAAAAAGCTGGCTACAACGTTCCAGCTGCGCAAGAAGCTGCTAAAGAAATGCTGGCCGGTATCACCACCGCCGCACAAGCTACTACCGCTATCGCTGGTATCGATGCTCAAGTCGATGCTGTGATCGACGCTGGCGTGCCATTCTCGCTGCAAACCGGCCTGGCTGCTCTGGACGCTTCGCAGAAAGCCATCGCTGACTTCCTGGAAGAAAACGAACTGGAAGCTGCTGAAGTCGCTACCAACGTGACCGAAGCTGAAGACGCAATCGGTGAACTGGTCGCTGACCCGCTGTACGGCACCACCACCAACGCTGGCGTGAAAGCTGCACTGCTGGCTGCACAAGTCGAGCAAAATGCTGCCGATCTGGAAGCTGCTAACGAAGTGGCGACCGACGCACGTGAAGCCGTTGCAAGCGTGAAGGGCCTGGACAATGCTATCGCCGCTGCTACCTCGGCCGACGAAGCTGTGACCGACGCTGAAGAAGCTCTGGCAGCAGCTGCAACCAACGCTGCATCGGCACAGTCGAACCTGACCATCCGTAACACCACCCTGACCGTCGCTGCGAACACCAGCCTGGAAGCCGGCAACCTGCGTATCACCGACGGCGCCAAAGTCGTTGCTGAAATCGTCGACGGTGAACTGGTCCTGGCTAAAGACATCACTGCTGCTGCTGCTGCCAAGTACACCGGTCTGACTGCGTTCATCACCGCCGGCAACGAATACCTGTCGGCCGAGGCTGATCTGGAAGGCGCGCAAGATGCTGAACTGCTGGCAAACCTGCAAGTCGAGATGCTGGATCGTAGCGCTGGTTCGCTGAGCGCCACCACCTTCACCTTCATCGAAACCAAGCCAGCTGTTGCAGCTACGCCTACCTACGCTGAAGTCCTGGACGAACTGAGCGCACGCACCGCTAAAGGTACCGATGCAGCTCTGGTCAGCCAGATCAATGCCTTCATCAATCTGAACACGACTGAACGTGCTGATGATCTGATGGCTGCAGAAAAAGGCACCCTGGGCGTGGCACAAGACCGCGTCGCTGCAATCGAAGGTCTGACCGAAGCTGCCGCCGCCGCTGAAGCTTCGCAAAAAGCTCTGGACACTGCGACCACTGCTGCAACCGCCGCTGCTACCAAACTCGACACCGAATCGACTTCGTTCGAAACCGCAAACACTGGCTTGACCGTCAACGCCAACGGTACCGTTACCGATGTGATCGTGCTGAACACCACCACCAATCAGCTGGAACTGGCTACCTCGAGCATCACCGAGCAGACCAACCCAGGCGTGACCGCCCTGCTGGCAGCTGGCAATGCCAACCTGACTGCACAAGCTACGCTGACCGCGGCAACTGATGTTGATAACGCTGCCGACCAAACTCTGGCTGGCATCGACGGTGGCGCCGATGCACTGAAAGCTGTGGCTGACGCGGAAGCAATCGTTGCCAACCCTGCAGCGACCGAAGCACAACGTGTTGAAGTTCTGGGCACCGCTGGCGCACAAGCTGCCATTGATGCGCTGACCGAAGCACAAGACGACCTGGAAGCAGCACAAGCGATCGAAGCTCAATACGAGTCGCTGATCGAAGCACGTGATGCAGCAATCGCTAAGTTCGAAGCTAACGATTTCAACGAGCCACAGATGCTGGACGGCGTGACTGCCTTCGGCCGCACCGGTTCGGACATCTTCGTTGTCGGCGAAGCTGATACCGTCAGCATCACCAACTTCGGTCGTTCGGGCGATGACGTGCTGTTCGTCGGTTCGGGCTACACCCTGAACGAAGGCGACGTGACGAAAGATGGCGTTGCAACCGCCCTGGAAGTGTTCTTCACCCAGCGTGGCAACAACACCATCGTCACGATCGAAACCGAAGCCTACGGTTCGAACGCTAACACCGACTTGGTCCAGATCACCCTGACCGGTGTCGACGCTGACGACCTGACCTTCGCAAACGGCATCATCTCGATGTAATTGGTCTATATCTAGTAGCCGCAGCCTGCTGCGGCACTTGATGACAAAAACCCCGCAACTTCGGTTGCGGGGTTTTTTTTCGCATGGAAGCCACAGATTGTGTGACGAGCATCACATTTTTCGATGTTTCTAGCGCATAATATCGTGCCGAGTCTGCTAAGCGCTGTCTTCGGTGGCGATCCGCGACACGCCCTCCGTTCAAAATTTCGCATCCAGTCCATCCCCATGAGCAAACAATTCGAAAAACCGAAGAACGAGATCCAGCAGGCGCTGATGATCTTTAAGCGCACGTTCATCACGATCGGGGTCTTCAGCGCGATCACGAACATGCTGGCGCTGGTGCCATCGCTGTACATGATGCAGGTCTACGACCGCGTCCTGGCCAGCCAGAACGAGCTGACCCTGGCCATGATTACCATGCTGATGCTGGGCGCCTACCTGATGCTGGGCGCGCTGGAAATGATCCGCTCGTTCGTGCTGGTGCGCGTCGGCGCCCGCTTCGACATGATGATGAACAAGCGCGTCTACACGGCCGCTTTCGAGCAGAACCTGAAGCAGGCGGGAGGCAATGCCGGCCAGGCGATGTCCGACCTGACTAGCGTACGCCAGTTCCTCACCGGCAGCGCGCTGTTCGCGTTCTTCGACGCGCCGTGGTTCCCAATCTATTTGGCCGTGATTTTCCTGTTCCAAGTGCCGCTGGGCTTCTTTGCCCTTGGCGGCACCATCATCCTGATCGTGCTGGCCATCGTCAACGAACGCATCACGCGCAAGCCGCTGAAGGAAGCGAACTCGCTGTCGGTGGAAGCCAACAACATCGCCACCAACAACCTGCGCAATGCCGAGGTCATCGAGTCGATGGGCATGCTACCTAACCTGATGAGCCGCTGGTTCAAGGTGCACAGCAAGTTCCTGAACCTGCAGGCCGATGCTAGCAACAAGGCCGGCGTGATTACCGCCGCCACCAAGTTCGTGCAGCTGTCGCTGCAGTCGCTGGTGCTTGGCCTGGGCGCGCTGCTGGTCATTGAAGGCAAAATGTCGGGCGGCATGATGATCGCCGCCTCGATCCTGGTCGGCCGCGCCATGCAGCCGGTGCAGCAGGTGATCGGCGCCTGGAAGAGCGTGAGCGGTACCCGCAGCGCCTACGATCGCCTGGTCACGATTTTGGAAAACAACCCGAAGCGCAGCAGTGGCATGCAACTGCCGAAGCCACAAGGCGCGCTGGCTGTGGAAGCGGTCACTGCCGCGCCGCCGGGCGTCAAGAATCCCTCTGTGCGCAACGTCAGCTTTGCGCTCAATCCGGGCGATGTGCTGGGCATCATCGGGCCGAGCGGTTCGGGCAAGTCGACCCTGGCGCGCCTCTTGATCGGCGTGTGGCCGGCGATGATGGGCAAGGTGCGCCTGGACGGCGCCGACATCTACCAATGGAACAAGGCCGAGCTGGGCCCGCACATTGGCTACCTGCCGCAAGCCATCGAGCTATTCAGCGGCACCGTGTCGGACAATATCGCGCGCTTCGGTGACGTCGACCCCGTGAAAGTCGTGGCTGCTGCCCAGCGTGCCGGCGTGCACGAGATGATCCTGCACCTGCCGGAAGGCTACGACACCAAGCTGGGTGAGGGCGGCGCAGGCCTGTCGGGCGGCCAGAAGCAGCGTCTGGCGCTGGCACGCGCGATGTACAACGATCCGGCTGTGATCGTGCTGGATGAGCCCAACTCCAACCTGGACGACGTCGGCGAACAGGCACTGGTGAAAGCCGTGCTCGAACTGCGTGCTCAGGGCAAGACCATCGTGTTAATCACGCACCGGATGAGCGCGCTGAGCGCAAGCACCAAGTTGCTGGTGCTGCGCGACGGCCAGGTGCAGATGTTCGGCCCGACCGCCAAGGTTATTGCCGCGATGAACGAAGCCAACCAGAAACAGGCGCAATTGGCAGTGCAACAGAAAGCTGCCGCGCAGACCGCCGTCAAGCCGGCGCAGCCAAAGCTGACGCCGCAGCCGCCCGCACCCGCGCAGAGCGCACCGCAGGATAGCGCCGCGCCTGCACCGTTCGAACAAGGACAATAAACAATGCAACTCGTAAAAAAACAGGATCAGACGGCCGAAGTCATTTCGCACGTCGTCGAGCCGGTCGAGGTCGACACCGATTCCAGCAAGTATAGCCGCATGGGCTGGCTGCTGGTGCTGCTGGGCTTTGGCGGCTTCGTGTTGTGGGCGCTGTTCGCGCCGCTCGACAAGGGCGTGCCGCTGAGCGGCACGGTGGCCGCGCAATCGAACCGCCAGGCGGTGCAGCATCTGGGCGGCGGCACAATCCAGCAACTGCTGGTACGTGAAGGCGACGAGGTCAAGGCCGGCCAAGTGGTGGCGCGCATGAACGCCGTGACCGCCCAGTCGGCGGTCGAGATGACCGACGCCCAGTACCTGTCGGCCGTCGCCAATATCGCGCGCCTGACTGCCGAACGCGATGGCCTGAAGAAGATCAACTTCCCGCAGGAGCTCGAACAGCGCCGTAACGATCAGCGCATTGCCGACCTGATGAGCCTGCAAAACGGACTCATGATGTCGCGCCAAAATGCAGTGCAGAGCCAGCTCGCCAGCCTTGACGAGAACATTGCCGGCCTCAAGATGCAAGTCCAGGGTCTGCAAGAAGCGCGAGAGAGCAAGAAGGAACAGGTCGCTCTGCTGAAGGAACAATTGGGCGGCATGCGCGAACTGGCCAAGGACGGCTATGTGGCGCGTAACCGCCTGCTCGAACTGGAGCGCACTTTTGCCCAGCTCAATGGCCAGATCTCGGAAGACATCGGCAACATCGGCCGCGCTCAGCGTCAGGTGCTCGAGCTCAGCCTGCGCAAGACGCAAGTAACGCAGGACTACCAGAAAGAAGTGCAGACGCACATGAGCGAGATGCTGCGCGAAGCCGACGCCCAGAAGGCGCGCCTGACCGCGCAGCAGTTCGAGCTGTCAAATGTCGAAGTACGCGCGCCGGTCGCCGGCACCGTGGTCGGCATGGCCGTGTTCACCAACGGCGGCGTGATACCGTCGGGCTTCAAGCTGATGGACATCGTGCCGTCTGGCGTGCCGCTGATCGTTGAAGGCCAGCTGCCTGTGAATCTGGTCGACAAGGTGCATCCGGGCCTGAAGGTCGAACTGATCTTCTCGGCCTTTAACACCCACAAGACTCCGCACATCGAAGGTGAAGTGGTCGTGGTCGGCGCCGATCGCCAGGTCGAAGAACGCACCGGCATGCCGTACTACGTGGTCAAAGTAAAAGTCACGCCCGAAGGCCAGAAGATGATGGCCCAGAACAAGATGGACACGCGCGCCGGTATGCCGGTGGAGCTGTTCGTCAAGACCGGCGAGCGCACCATGATGAACTACATCTTCCGTCCGATCATCGACCGCATGCCGGCGGCGCTGGGAGGCGACTGATGCGCGGTGTTGCAAGCAATCGTCTGAACCTGGTGCTGGCGCGCTGCGCGCTCGGCGCCGCCATCGGCTTTGCGTTCACCGTGCCGGCCCACGCGCTGTCGCTGCAAGAAGCCTACGAGGCCGCGCTGCGTAATGATCCGGCGTACCGGATGCGCATCAAGGAAGCCGAAGGCGGCAAGGAGTATGCGATCCAAGGGCGCGCCGGGCTGCTGCCGAACGTGACGGGCAGTTGGACGGCGAGCCGCAACATCGCCGACCAGGAACGGCTGCAACAGAACGGGCAGTACAGCCTCGATCATCCTCGCTATATCAGCCGCTCGGCCGTCGTGCAACTGCGCCAGCCCATCCTGAACCTGGAAGCATTCGTGCGCTACAAGCAGGGCAAAGTGCAAACCGCGCAGAGTGAAGAAGCGCTCGAAGCCGGCACCGACGAAGTCGCCGTGCGCGTGACGCGCGCCTACATGGATGTGCTGTTCGCGCAAGACCAGGTGGCGCTGTCGAAAGTGCAGCGCGACGTGTACGCCGAGCAGCGCCAGGTGAACGACCGCCTGTTCAAGAACGGCGAAGGCACCCGTACCGATTCGCTTGAAACTCAGGCCCGCTACGACCTGTCCGAAGCGCAGCTGATCGAGGCCGAAGACAACCTGGTGTCGCTGCGCGAAACGCTGCAGGGCGTGATCGGCATGGACCCGGGCAACCTGGATCAGCTGGGCGACAACTTCCGTCCGCTCGAATTGAGCCTGAAGTCGTATGAGGAATGGGAAAAGGTCGCGCTCGAGCGCAACAATACCCTGGCCACCGCGCGTCTGTCGGTCGAGAACTCGCGTCTTGAAATCAACCGCTACCGCGCCGGTCACGCGCCGCGCGTCGATTTCATCGCCACGTACCAGAAGGGCGACAACGAGTCGCTCAACCAGTACGGCATCAACTCGACCAACCGCCAGCTGGGTTTGCAGGTGAACATCCCGATCTATTCGGGCGGCAGCGTCAACTCGACCACGCGCCAGGCAGCGGCCAACTACGGCCGCGCCCAGGCCGACCTGGATCTGCGCACCAACGAGATCCTGGTCGAACTGCGCAAGTCGTACAGCATCGTGCAAAGCAGCTCGCGCAAGGTCGATGCCCTGATCAAGGCGGTCGATTCGGCCAAGCTTCTGATGACCGCGACCGAGCAAAGCATCAAGGGCGGCGTGCGCATCAACCTCGACCTGCTCAATGCGCAGCAGACGCTGTTCGTGGCCCAGCGCGACCTGGCGCAGGCGCGCTACGGCTATCTACTCGGCGTGATTCGTTTGCGCGCTGCGGCAGGAACGCTGGATAGCCAGGTGATCCGCGAGATCGGCGCCTACTTCCGCTGACATCAAGCAGGCATCAAAGGGAAACCAAACGGGCCGGCATTGCCGGCCCGTTGCATTTCCAGGCCCGCTTCGCACCGGCCGTGACCGGCGCCCGTTCATTATCTTGCGCCGGCCATTTGTGAACTCCGTTATATTTTCATTCACTTTTTTTCATGGAGAATGCAATGGCGGATTACACCAAGGATGTGCAAGAGCTGTACGTGGCTTACTTCGGTCGTCCGGCCGATCCCGATGGACTGGACTTCTGGACCACCAACCTCGATGCCGATCCGAACTTGTTCCCGCAAGCCGTGACCGCGTTCGCGGACTCGGACGAGTACAGCGCGATGTATGCCAACATGGACACGCGCGAGGTCGTGATGGAAGTGTATGACAACCTGTTCAGCCGCGTTGGCGATGAAGCCGGCGTGAACTTTTGGGTCAATGCCCTCAACACCGGCGCCATGACGATCGACGACATGGTGATCAAGATGATCGACGGCGCCCAGGGCCGCGACGAAGACGTCTACAACGCCAAGGTGCTGGTGGCGGCGGCGTTCACCGCGCGCGTGGACACGCCTGAAGAGAAGGCTGCCTACAGCGGCGACGCGGCGAACGAGATCGCCCACGCCTATATCGCCGGTGTGAACGACCTGACGACCGCCGCCACCTCGCTGCTGCCGGCAAATATCGATGCGACGATCGAGCGCATCATGAGTGCAGGCGTGACGTCGCTGGACGAGATCCAGGTGGTCGGCGTGGCCGAGCCGATGTTCGCCTGATCGACGATACTGCGGCTGGCGCGCCTTATGCCTGCGCCAGTTGCTGTGCGAGCACCCGCGATTCGCACAGTAGGCGATCGGCGCCCATTGCGCGCGCGGCTGCGATGTCTTGCGGCGCTCGCACCAGCACATTGATCGTCACGCCACGCGCGCGCCACGCGGCCAGCAGGCCGGCGTCGCGCGCGGCCGCTACCGCGTTTGATGCGGCATCCGGCGCGTAATAGATGTCGCCGGCATGCACGTCGACCACCGGTTCGTCCTGCACCGGCCAACCCAATCCCAGCAAACGCTTGATGGCATGCCGCGCCTGGCGGTAGCGTGGCGTTGCGCCGGTGCTGTCGAGGTAGACCGGTTGCACGCGCAAGCCAGGGCACTCCTGCGCCAGCAGTTCGCGCAACTGGCTGGCCGCCAGCGCGTCGAACACGGCGCCTGAACCGGCCCAGTCGCTGACGTCAACCAGTAACTGGCGCCGCGTCGGGGTTTCACTACCCGCCAGGCTGGCGGCAAGGCGCTGCAACCCCGCTTCATCATCCATTGCCAGCTGCGCCAGCGCGGCGCGCCACGCCGCATCGCGCGTCGCGGTTTCAGCGCGCGCCAGCGCCAGCGTGTCCAGATACTGGCGCGCGCACTTGGCCGGGCGGAACGAGGCGTCGAGCAGCGCCACCGCGCGTTGGCCCAGCGCGGCGCGGCGGCCCGGATCGCGCCGCAACGCTTCCAGCGCCGCGCCCAGTTCAGCCACCCCGAACACGTCCGGAAGACGCCACACGGCATCCGGCGGAAACTCGGCCATCGAGCCATTCGCATTGACGATCGTGGCCAGGCCGTAGTTCATGCAGTCGAGCACCGCGCCCGAGCTTTCGCCCTGGGCATTGGTGCGCAGCTGCACGCCGACGTCGGCCGCTTGCAGGTACTGGCGATAGCGCTCGTCGTCGGTCCAGCCGGCGATGCGGATATTCGCACCTGCGCCGGCGCGGCGGATCAACGCTTCGACTTCGACGCCATACGGGCTGTCGTGGTTCGCGCCCACCAGCACCAGCGCGCAATTGCGCTCCGCGTGCAGGCTTGAGCCGGTCCAGACGTTGAGCAATTCGTGGGTCAGTTTATGCGGCGCGATGAAGCCGAAGCTGCACACCAGGAAGCAGTCATCGGCGATGCCGAGTGCGGCGCGCGCGCCGGCGCGATCCAGGGTTGCGGGCGGCGTGCGCGGATGCGGAATCACGTCGATGCCGCGCGCGGCAGCGTCGCCATACCAGTCGGCCGCCAATTGGCGCGCATGGTGCGAATGGACGATGGTGCGGGCGGCGCCGTCAAGCACCGGCAGGCTGCTCGGCCAGTCCTTGTGCACCTGCGCGTCGGCGCCGGCCGATTCGCTGGCGCGCACCGCCGCATAGCCATGCGAATAAAACAGCGCTTCGGCCCAGGCCTGCGGCGCGGCGCCGCTCATCTGCGCGTGCACCAGCGCGCCGCCCAGGAAGAAGTCGTGCAGCACGACCACGCCCGGATGGCGCGCCATCAACGCGAACATGTGGCTGTGCAGCGGGCTGTTGCCGAGCTGGTAGAGCACCTGGTCGTAAGCGGCGCCGTGTTCGGCGAACCAGGCGGCGCTGCGCACCGGCAGATGCGACAGGGCCGGGGGCAGGATCACTTCATCCTGCGCCGCCACCAGCTCGATGTCGGCATGTGCTACCAGCTCGATCAGCAGCTCGGTCGCATAGGTGGCGATGCCGCTGCGCTGCGGCGGCAGCGGCGACACGAAGGCCAGGCGCGGCTTGCCGTTGTTGGCTGGCGCTGACGCGCCGCTGTTCAAAGTACGCAGCGTGCGCAGGATGGCATTCGCGCGCGATGACAGGGTCGCGATCTCGCCGGCGCGCGCCTCGGCCGGCGCCGCCGGCGCGCCGCCGGAGGCCATCACCATGCGGTAGGCGCGTTGGTACAGGAAGGGAAAGCGCTTCAGGATGCGCAGCGCCAGCAGGCGCACCTGCGGGCGGCGCAGCACGGCGCGCGCCGCGAACAGCAAGGGGGCGGCCAGCCGGCGCAAGGGCAGGGCGGCGCGGCGTGGGGTCTCCGTGCCTGGCGCCGGGGAGGCCGGCTGGGGCGCCAGCACGACGATCGCGGGTGACGCGCCCGATGTGATCTCAATCGGCGCAGTCAACGACGCCATGAGCGACGCGCCGGCCGCCGCCTGCGCTGCGGCCGCGTCTAAGGGACGGCTGGTCATGGCGTGCGGGCGCTGCGCGTCAGGCTGCGGCTTGGGTCGGGGCGCCGTCGGCGTCGCCGCCCTTGCCGGCGCAGTGCGGACACGACACCTCATACACATACTCGGGCGAGAGCTGCTGGCGCGGCGTCACCACGGCGCGGCAGGCGAAGCACTGCACGGTTTCGGTCGGCTCGAGCTTCGGGTTCAGCGCGGTGCGGTAGTCGAACACGAAGCAGTCGCCCGTGTAATGGTCGCCGCCGACTTCCTCGAAATACTTAAGGATGCCGCCGTCGAGCTGGTACACGCGGTCGTAGCCGATTTCTTGCATGTGGATCGCGGCTTTCTCGCAGCGGATGCCGCCGGTGCAGAAGGTCACCACGGTCTTGCCGGCCAGCTCGTCCTTGTGCGCCGCCGCCACTGCCGGGAATTCGGTGAACTTGTCGATGCGGTAGTCGAGCGTGTTGTTGAAGGTGCCGACATCGACCTCGAAGGCGTTGCGGGTTTCCATCATCACGACCGGCACGCCGTCGTCGTCATGGCCCTGGTCGAGCCAGCGCTTGAGCGTTTTCGGATCGACCGACGGCGCGCGGCCGAGTTCCGGCTTGATCAGCGGCATGCGCATGGTGATGATCTCTTTCTTGATCTTCACCAGCATGCGCTTGTGCGACTGTTCGTTCGAGATGCTTTCTTTCCATTCCAGATCCGCCAGGCGTTCGTCGCCCCGCACCCAGGCCAGGAAACCATCGATATGTTCGCGCGTGCCCGACAGGAACATATTGATCCCCTCCGGCGTCAGCAGCACGGTGCCCTTCAGGCCGTGCGCTTCGCACTGCGCCTGGTACTGCGGACGCAGGTCTTCCAGGTTGTCGAGCGTGATGAATTTGTAGGCGGCGATATTGACGAACTGGGTTTCGGCGGACATGGTCGATGGGCCTTGCAAAGGCTGGAGAAAAGACAGGGCAACATTATAAGTCAGCCGAGTGAGCAGGCCGCAATTCGTGCACATTTTCGCGACAGTTCCACGCCGAATAAGCCAGTTGAGAACGACATACGCAATATGATGCTCGCTCTTCAATCATCGATAAAATTCGTTCAGCAATAGCTGTAAAAGCAGAAAATACAAGCAACCATCAGTCAAAAAATTGTTATAAATTGCCCATGGGGTAAGACACGTTGATGATGATGCTTAAAAGAATGTTATGTTTCTGTAGTCAAAATCCTACACAGGCCGCAAATCCCGTAAAAATTTCCAGTTCGCAATCCCTATCGCAGCGATACTCATGCCCTATGGCAACTCCGCCAAGCTATCGACACTGCGATCATGATCACTTTCAGCACTTACGACTCCACCATCAATTCGTACTACCTGGCGTTCTACGGCCGTCCGGCCGACCCAAGCGGTTTGAAGTTCTGGTCGCAGGCACTGGTTGCCAACAACGGCGACACCAGTGCCATTATCCAGGCCTTCGCCACGTCGGATGAAGCGCAAGTGCGCTTCGGCAGCGATACCCTGGCCGCGCGCGTCACCGAGATCTACCAGCAGCTGTTCAACCGCGCGCCGGATGCGGCCGGCCTGGCCTACTGGACCGACGCGGTCGAGCAGGGCAAAGCTTCGCTGGCCGACGTCGCCGTGGCGATCCTGAAGGGCGCGCAAAGCAGCGACCTCGATTTGTCGACCATGCGCCAGAAAGCCGCCGATGCGTTCACCACCGCGGTTGAAAACGGTTCGACCGAATACAGCGGCTACGCCTCGATCGAAGCGGCGCGCGTGCTGGTGCGCGCCGTCACGGTCGATGCTAACGACGCCGACTTGGCCAAGCTGGTGAAAGCGGCCGTGTCGTTCGCCGACACCGCCACCAAGAACCCGAAAGTGGTTGACGCAATCGCCACCGGTTCGACCTTGCTGAACCTGTACGACAGCGCACGCGGCCTGAAAGATCCTGTGGCGTTGACCCAGGCCCTGGCCGATACCGCCAAGGCGGCGGCCGGCGACCCGGTCACGCTCGAGTCGCTGCTGCGCGGCGGCGGCATGGATAAAGTGCTGAAAGTGATGCCGGCCAAGGCGACCCTGCTTGATGTGGTCGAGGCGCTGGCCAAGGGTGGATTACCGGCAGCAGTCGAAGTAGTGTATCCGAGCGCGCCGAGCGTAAAACCGCCCCCGGCTCCTGCAGCGCTGAAGCTGGACTTCGCTAGTGTCAGCCAAGGCGATCTCGACAGCAACAAGCATGACAAGCTCACCAACGTTGAAGATGCTGCTGTCACCTTCAAGTACAGCGGCAACATCGCCGGCCAGACGTTCGACTACAGCACCGATGGCGGTCAGCACTGGCAAACGAAATACCTGACGGTCGATATCGCCAATAAACTCGTGCTCATCGATGATGTATTCCTGGGGCAGATCCAGCAGCAACAGCGTATGTCGGTGCAGGGCGTTGTATCCGAGCCGCAGCATGTCATCACCAACTTCCAGCTGCGCGCCACCGATGCGAGCGGCAAGACGACGGTCGGGACCGCAGACCTGGAATTCGATGGCTACGCGATGACACCGGTGCTGACGTTCGATACCAGCAAATCGATCGACGCGCTGTACCACGGTGGCATCATCACCAATAACACGGAATTCGGTGTCCAGGCCGAGGTCGACGCCAAGGTCGAATACAAGCTCGTGCCGATGGAGTTCGGCCGTGGGCTGCCTGACGTGTCCGGCAACGATGGCTGGAGCACGGCACTGGCCATGGTTGAAGGCTATCAAACCATCCTGGTGCGCCAAACGGATGCAGCCGGCAACCGCAGCGAGGAGAAAGAATTCTCATTCGTGCTCGATACCAAGGCATCGAACCTGGTGCCGACGATCGCACTGGCTACCGATTCAGGCACGCCCGGCGATGGCGTCACGAGTGACGGCACTGTCAACATCGGCAACCTGGAACGGGGCGTCAATTCTGGCTGGCAGTATTCAATCGATGGTGGCAAGTGGATCCTTGGCGGTGCGAGCAACTACCAAGGCACCACGACGTTCGATCTCGGCACGCTGGATGTGACCAGCGGTGTACTACGTGTGCGCCAGGTCGATGCGGCCGGTAACGTCGGCGCCATGTCGGCAGGAATGGCATTCGTACTGGAGAATGACCCTGCCGTGCCAGAGCCAACACCGACATCCACCACCAGCGCCGCGAGTTTTTCGTTGTCCGGATCGCCAGGTTCTCTGGTGTTGACCTCGACACCCTATGCGATTAAGGCGACCACTATTGAAGGCCAGGCGGGTTTGCTCGACCGTAGCCAGCTCTACCTGTCGAGCGTGGTCGAAGGCGGACGTAATGTCGCAACCGACAAGAATTACATGGATGGCGAAAATTTCGCCGTATTGGACGGTGGCTTCTTGCGCTTCGATGCCCAGCTGACCACCGGCCTCTATCGGCTGAACTGGACCGACGGCGCCTTTGCCACAACCAGCGGACATCTGCCCCAAGGCAATGTTCTGTTCGCCGGCGGCATCAAGGGTTACGTGCTGGACGAAGGCTTCGCCATCGACAGCCTGATCACGCTAACCGGCAGCAATGACTACAGTGACACCAGCGGCAGCCATGCGTACTCATACATGGACTTCGGGGTCAGCTGGTCGATCTTCACCGGTAAAGGCCATGACGTCATCGTCGACGACGGCAGCAACCTGGATATCGGCTACCGCAGCTTCAACCGGGATGCGCAAGATCTGATCTTCAAATTCGATGCGGGTAATGACAAGATTAGTCTGCATGAGAAGGCTGGCCTGGCGATCGACGACAACAACGATGGCATCATCACGTGGGCGTCGTCGGCGCAGGTACATGTCAAGGCGGTCGTGACGGCTGCAACCGAAGCAGTGCAGATTGTCCTTGGTGCTTATATTTCGACGGGCACGGGCAACTGGTCGACCACGACCACCCTGCAAACCTTGAATGATGCGCTGGATCTGTCGGGCATGAGGCAAGAAGGCGATCTGCTGATCCTGGCGAAAAATGCGGTAGGTAACGGCGGTGCGCTGTTCCACTTCATCGATACCAATGGCAACCAGGTCATCGAAAAAGACGAACTGAATATCTTCGCCGTGTTCGATTCGGGTGCGCCAGTGCAGAGCGACATCATCGTAGTCGGAACGCAGATGCCTGATTAAGCGACATCGGCGCTGGTCGGCCGAAAGCCCGCTGCATCCGTGCAGCGGGCTTTTCCATGTGTGCCCAGCAAAGGCGCATGCTTGCGGGTGCAAGCCCCGCCGCGAGCTTATTACAGTGAGCCAGGCGAAGCGCAACTGCGGAAAGACAACCTCGCACGGTCGGTGGTCTGTGTTGTGCCCGAAAAGCTGACTGGCCGCGCCTGACCCGATGCGAAATCGCCACGCCAGCTTTGGCAGAACCAGGGTCCGGCATCACCGCGTCCATCCCGCACGCGGTAAAATACCGGGATGACTTCCCCGACCTTCACCCACCTGCGCGTCCACTCCGAATACTCCATCGTCGACGGCCTGGTCCGCATCGACGACTTGGTCAAGGCGGCGGTCAAGGACAACCAGCCGGCGCTGGCCGTGACCGACCTGGCCAATACCTTCTGCCTGGTGCGCTTCTACAAAGCGGCGCGCGGCAAGGGCGTGAAACCGATCGTCGGGGTCGATGCCTGGATCACCAACGACGACAACCGCGACAAGCCGCACCGCCTCCTGATCCTGGCGAAAAACCACACCGGCTACCTGCAATTGTGCGACCTGCTGGCGCGCGCCTGGCTCACCAACCAGCACAAGGGCCGCGCCGAACTGCGCGCCGAATGGCTCGAAGCGCTGGCGACATCAAAGTCGACCCTGAACCCGGACGAACCGCAGGATAACGCCCTGATCGTGCTCTCGGGCGCGCACTTCGGCGACATTGGCCAGGCGATCGAGAATGGCGATTTGCCGAAGGCCGAAGCCAACGCCGCGCGCTGGGCGCGCGTGTTCCCGGGCCACTTCTATATCGAGATCCAGCGCGCCGGCCAGGCAAATCAAGAGCAGCAGGTGCGCCATTCGGTGGCGCTGGCCGGCCGCCTTGGCTTGCCGGTGGTGGCGACGCATCCGGTGCAGTTCCTGGACAAGGGCGAATTCATCGCGCACGAAGCGCGCGTCTGTATCGCCGAAGGCGAGATGCTGGCCAACGCCAAGCGCGTGCGCCGCTTCAACGAGAACATGTGCTTCAAGTCGCAGGCCGAGATGGCCGAACTGTTCAAGGATTTACCAGGCGCACTGGCCAACTCGGTCGAAATCGCCAAGCGCTGCAACGTCACGCTCACGCTCGGCAAGCCGCAGCTGCCGGACTTCCCGACCCCGGGCATGACGATCGACGAATTCCTGGTCGCGGAGACGAAAAAAGGCCTGGAAGAGCGCCTGCTGCAGCTGTTCCCGAACGAGGCCGAGCGCGAGAAGCAGCGCCCGCGCTACGAGGCGCGCCTCGAGTTCGAGAACAACACCATCATCAACATGAAGTTCCCCGGCTACTTCCTGATCGTGGCCGAGTTTATCCAGTGGGGCAAGAATAACGACGTGCCGATCGGCCCGGGCCGCGGTTCGGGTGCGGGTTCGCTGGTGGCTTACGCACTCAAAATTACCGACCTCGATCCGCTCAAGTACAACCTGCTGTTCGAGCGCTTCTTGAACCCGGAACGCGTCTCGATGCCCGACTTCGACATCGACTTTTGCCAGGAAAAGCGCGAACTGGTGATCCAGCACGTGAAGGACCTGTACGGCCGCGACGCGGTGTCGCAGATCGCCACCTTCGGCACCATGGCGGCCAAGGGCGCGATCCGCGACGTCGGCCGCGTGCTCGATTTCGGCTACAACTTCTGCGACGGCATCTCCAAGCTGATTCCGTTCAAGCCGGGCAAACCGGTGTCGATTGCCGAGGCGATCGAGGAAGAACCGCTGCTCAAAGAGCGCCTTGAGAACGAAGAAGAAGTCAAACAGCTGCTCGATCTGGCGCAGCAAGTCGAAGGCATCACGCGCGGCATCGGCATGCACGCCGGTGGCGTATTGATCGCGCCGGGCAAACTCACCGACTTCTGCCCGTTGTACACGCAGGGCGGCGACGCCGGCGTGGTGTCGCAGTACGACAAGGACGACGTCGAGGCCGTGGGCCTGGTCAAGTTCGACTTCTTGGGTTTGACGACGCTGACGATCCTCGACCGCGCGGTCAAGTACATCAAGGCGCTCGACCCGCAGGACGCCGACTTCAACCTGGAGTCGCTGGCGCTCGACGACCGCGCCTCGTACAAGCTGCTGTCCGACGCCAAGACCGTCGCCATCTTCCAGCTCGAGTCGCGCGGCATGCAGGGCATGCTGAAAGACGCGCGTCCCGACCGCTTCGAGGACATCATCGCGCTGGTCGCCCTGTACCGTCCGGGCCCGATGGACCTGATTCCCGACTTCTGCAAACGCAAGCACGGCGAAAAATTCGACTATCCCGATCCGCGCACCGAGTCGATCCTGTCCGAGACCTACGGCATCATGGTCTACCAGGAGCAGGTGATGCAGATGGCGCAGATCGTGGGCGGCTATTCGCTCGGCGGCGCCGACATGCTGCGCCGCGCGATGGGCAAGAAGAAGGCCGAAGAGATGGCCGAGCACCGCGAGATCTTCCGCGCCGGCGCCGCCAAGGATGGCTTGAGCACTGCCAAGGCCGACGAGATCTTCGACTTGATGGAAAAGTTCGCGGGCTACGGCTTCAACAAGTCGCACGCCGCCGCGTATGCGCTGCTGTCGTACCACACGGCGTACCTGAAGGTGCACCACACCGCCGCGTTCATGGCAGCGAATATGTCGCTGGCGATGGAAGACACCGAGAAGATCAAGATCCTGGTCGAGGATGCCAAAGAGGTCTGCAAGCTCACCATCTTGCCGCCGGACGTCAACGAATCGCATTTCCGCTTCACGCCGGAAGGCGAAGCGCGCTCGAAAACCGGCAAGCAGGTCAGCAATATCCGCTATGGCCTGGGCGGCGTGAAGGGCGCGGGGCAGGGCGCGATCGAGGCGATCATCGCCGCGCGTAACGAGGGCGGCAAGTTCAAGGACCTGTTCGACTTTACCAAGCGCGTGGACCGCAAGCAGATCAACCGGCGCACCATCGAATCGCTCATCCGCGCCGGCGCGATGGATGCCTTCGGCGTCGACCGCGCCATCTTGCTGGCGTCGGTCGCGTTCGCGATGGAAGCGGCCGGCCAGGCGGCGGCGGCGGCCAACCAGGTCAGCCTGTTCGGCGGCGACGATTCCGATCTGGTGGCGCCGCCCGAGTACGTAAAAGCGCTGCCGTGGACCGACCGCCAGAAGCTGGCCGAAGAAAAGATCGCGCTCGGCTACTACCTGTCGGGCCACATGTTCGATTCGTACGCGGGCGAGGTGCGCCGCTTTGCCAAGACCAAGTTGAAGGACCTGGAGCCGTCGCGCGACCCGCGCATGCTGTGCGGCGTGATCACCGGCGTGCGCACCCAGATGACCCAGCGCGGCAAGATCCTGATCGTGGCGCTCGATGACAAGACCGGCGTGGTCGAAGTCACGGTCTACAGCGAGGTGGCGGACGCCAACAAGAACGCGTTCAAGGAAGACGAATTCCTGCTCGTCGTCGGCAAGGTGTCGGAAGACCGCTTCAACGGCGGCCTGCGCATCACGGCCGAGAAGGTGTTCGACCTGGCCACTTCGCGCATCCAGTACGGCCACAAGCTGGAGATGGATATCGCCACCACGGTCAACCCGGCAAAGATCGCCGAAGTGCTGCAGCCGCACCGCATGCACGACGGCATGCCGGTCAGCCTGCGCCTGGAAACGAACGGGATTCCGTTCGTGATGCAGCTGGGCGACGAGTGGCGGGTAGCGCCGTCGGACACGCTCAAGACGGCGCTCGAGCTGACGCTGGGGGCGAAGGACGTGGCGGTCGAGTATTGAGCGGGGTGCGTGAACCCGGCATGGGTACGGGCAAGCAGGGGCCTTCGACTATAATCCGGTCTTCTCCAGACGCGGCTCGCGTGCTCGCTCAATGATGACAGAAACAATAACCACGCCAGCGCCGGCGCGCCCTCGCGGCCTTGCCGGCAAGGCCGCGGGCGCGCTGATGCTGCTGTTCCCCGCATCGGTGCTGACCACCAGCGGCGGCGTGCACGCAACCTTGCTGATCGTGCTGCTGTCGCTCGCCTTCCTGGTGCGGCGCGGCCTGGCCGCATTCTACGCCGCGCACCTGCGCGAAATCCGCTGGATCCTGATCGCGTTCGGCGGCTACTTCTTGCTGACGCTGGCGCGCATGCTGTGGTTCCGCGACTCCGCCGGCACGCTCGACGGACCGTCGCGGATGCTGTTCGCGCTCGGCTGCATCGGTTTCGTCGGCATGCTGCGCCCGAATATCCGCCTGTTCTGGATCGGCCTGTGCATCGGCACGATCGGCGCGGCGCTGATCGGCGGCTACCAGTGGTTCGTGCTGGGCGAAGACCGCGCCGTCGGCGCCACCCACCATGCGATCAGCTTCGGCGACCTGGCGGTGGCGATGGGCGTGATGTCGTTTTGCGCGCTGAATGAATTCCGCAACACGCGCCTGGCCTGGTTGCCGGTGATCGGGCTGCTGTGCGGCGCGCTGGCGTCGCTGTTCTCCGGTTCGCGCGGCGCCTGGCTTGGGCTGCTGGTGGTGCTGTGGCCGATGCTCAAGTACGGCAGCCACTTGCACCGCAAGACCATCCGCGCCACGGTGGCGCTGATCCTGGTGGCCTGCGCCGGCGCGTACCTGGTGCCGCAGACCGGCGTGGCCGGCAGGATGGGCGACGCCGTGTCCGACATCGAACGCTACCAGGCCACGGGCGACGCCAACACCAACGTCGGCACCCGCCTCGAACTGTGGAAGGCGGCCGGGATGATGATCGCCGAGCATCCGTTCATCGGCGTCGGGCGCGACGCCTTCTTCGACGAGCTGCAGGCGCTGGCGCGCGAAGGGCGGCTGCAGAAGTCGATCGCCCTGATCTACAGCACCCCGCACAACGATGTGCTCAACACGCTGGCCACGGGCGGCCTGCTCGACCTGGGCTTTTTGCTGTTGATCTACGGCGCGCCGTTCGCGTTCTTCATGCGCACCATGCGCCATGGCCCGCCGGCCGCCGCCGCGCCGGCGCTGGCCGGGGTGCTGCTGGTGATCTGCTTCATCGTCTTCGGCCTGACCGACGTGATGTTCTGGCTGATGCTGACCAAGGCGTTTTATGCCACCACGGTCTGCGTGCTGGCCGGCTTCTGCCTTGCCGCCAAACCGGCGCTGCCACTGACACCTTCCATTTCCTCGCACGAATCCCATGCGACCACTTGACCGCATCCTGATCTGCCGCACCGACAATATCGGCGACGTCGTCCTGACGCTGCCGCTGATCGGCTACCTGAAACAGCGCTTCCCGCAGGCGCGCATCGACCTGCTGTGCCGCGCCTACGTGGCGCCGGCGATGCGCCATTCGCGCTTTCTCGAGCGCGTCATCACGCTCGAAGAAGCGGCCGACTTGCCGGCGTTTTTTGAACGCGGCGGCTACGACACGGTGATCTTTGCTTTCCCCAACCGCGCGCTGGCCAAGGCGGCAAAACGCGCGCGCGTGCCGAACCGGGTCGGCACCAGCCACCGCCTGTACCACTGGCTCACCTGCAACAAGCTGGCCCATTTCAGCCGCGTGAAGTCGAACCTGCACGAGGCGCAGCTGAACTTCTTGCTGCTCAAGCCTCTCGGTATCGAGCATGTGCCGCAGTTAAATGAGATGGCGGCTCTGTATGGATTGGAAGCGCCGCGCCGCGCCGCGGTCGACGCGCTGCTGGCGCCGGGCAAGCGCCACGTCATCCTGCATCCGAAGTCGAACGGCAGCGGACGCGAATGGCCGCTGGCGCACTTTACGCAGCTGGCGCGCGAGCTGGCGCGCGACGATGAGATCCGTCTGTTCGTCACCGGCAGCGCCGCCGAAGGCGCCCTGATCGCGCAGCAGGCGCCGGACTTGCTGGCCATGCCGAACGTGCAGGACGTGTGCGGCAAGCTCGATCTGGATGGTTTACTGGCCTTGATCGGCGCCGCCCACGGCCTGGTGGCCAGCAGCACCGGGCCGCTGCACCTGTCGGCGGCGCTGGGCCGGCGCACGCTGGGGCTGTTCCCGCCGATTAAACCGCTGGATCCGGGCCGCTGGGGTCCGCTGGGCGTGCAGGCCGAGGTATTGTGTCCACCACAGCCCTGCGCCGGCTGCGCCGACAATGCGACCTGCACCTGTATGCAGTCGATCACGCCGCAAGCGGTGGCTGCGCGCCTGCGCGCATGGACAAGCAGCGAAAGCACATTGAAGTAAGGTAGAACAACGTGGAAACCAAGGACATCGTCAAACGCCTGCTGGCGATCATCAAACCGTACCAGTCGCGCGCGTGGATGGCGCTGCTGGCGATGGCGCTCACCGCCGCCACCCAGCCGCTGCTGGGCAAGGCGCTGCAGCTGCTGCTCGACAAGGGCTTCGAGCAGCAGGTCGACTTCAGCCTGTGGTGGATTCCGCTGATCCTGGTGTCGATCTTCGTCTTGCGCGGCATCGGCACCTTCGCCACCGCCTACTTCAACAACTGGGTGCTCTCGCGCGTGCTCAACGACCTGCGCGCCATGGCGTTCGAGCGCGTGTTGCGCCTGCCGGTGGCGCGCTACCAGGACGAGTCGACGGGCAAGATCATCAATACCGTGGTCAACGACGTGCGCCAGGTGGTGGACATGATCCAGTCGGTGTTCGTGGCCTGCGTGCGCGATGTGCTGGTGGTGATCGGTTTGCTCGGCACCTTGCTGTACCTGAACTGGAAATTGACCCTGGTCGCGATCATCGTGGTGCCGCTCACCGCCGTGATCGTGCGCACCACAACCAAGCGCCTGCGCAACCTGAACCGCGAAAGCCAGCGCGTCACCGCCGAGATGACCGGCGTGGTCGAAGAAGCCGCGCGCGGGCACCAGGTGATCCGCGTGTTCTCGGGCGAAGCCTATGAGCGGCGCCGCTTCCACCAGCGTAGCGAAGCGCTGCGCGGCTTTTCGCAGCGCATGACGGTGGCCTTTGCCGCCACCACGCCGGTGACCCAGATCGCCACCTCGCTGGCGCTTTCCCTGGTGATTGTGCTGGCAATCCAGGCCGACATGACGGTGGGCGAATTCACCCAGTTCGTGACGATGATGCTGATGCTGCTTACGCCGTTAAAATCGCTGGCCGAAGTGAACGGCCCGATGCAGCGCGGGATCGCCGCCGCCGAGACGGTGTTCGGCCTGACCGACGCCGAACCCGAGCAAGACACGGGAAGGCGCGATTTGGGCCGCGCGCGCGGCCACCTGGTGCTCGAGAACGTGGCGTTCCAGTACCCGAACGCGGCCAGCCCGGCGCTGGACGGCGTTTCGCTCGACGTCCAGCCCGGCCAGACGGTGGCGCTGGTGGGGGTGTCGGGCGGCGGCAAGTCGACGTTCGTGAACCTGGTGACGCGCTTCTACGATCCGCAGGGCGGGCGTCTGCTGCTCGACGGCGTGCCGTACCACGACATCGCACTATCGAGCCTGCGCGGGCAGCTGGCGATGGTGAGCCAGAACGTGGTGCTGTTCGACGACACGCTGGCGGCGAATATCGCCTACGGCGCCGAGAAGATCGACTATGATCGCCTGGGCGCTGCGGTCAAGGCCGCGCATTTGACGGACGTGGTGGCGCGCCTGCCGGACGGCATCGACACCCGCATCGGCGAAAACGGCTCGCGCCTGTCGGGCGGCCAGCGCCAGCGCGTGGCGATCGCGCGCGCCATCTACAAGGACGCGCCGCTGCTGATCCTGGACGAAGCCACGTCGGCGCTGGACAACGAGAGCGAACGCGCGGTGCAGGCCGCGCTTGACACGCTGATGGCCGGGCGCACCACGATCGTGATCGCGCACCGCCTGTCGACCATCGAACGGGCTGACCGCATTGTTGTGATGGAGGCGGGGCGGGTGATGGAGCAGGGGACGCACGACGAGCTGCTGGCCCGCGGTGGGATGTATGCCAACCTGTATCGCCTGCAGTTTGCTGCCGAGAGCAAATAGGGCTGTTGTCGCTACTACCACCGCTAGCACGTCATCCCCGCCTTCGCGGGGATGACGTGCTTAAAGTGATAGGAAATCGGGCGCCGCCACCTGGCGCAAACAAGAAAAACCGCGCACCCTTGACGGCATGCGCGGCAATCACAGACACCTTACAACCCCATTCAGCTGGCGTAATGCGCCGCCTCGCCCGGCTGCTGTTCGGCCTCGGCCCCGTTGGCCCGCTCCTGCACCGCCACCACATAGCGCTTGAGCGCATCGTCCAGCGGCGGCAGCAGCATCGCCCGCTCGCTACCGAGCGCGCTGTACCCCGGCCGCGCCGCCGCAAACCCGCACGACGCCGCCGGCACTTCTTCGAGCCGCTCGCTCGACACCCCGGCCGCGGTACAGGCACGCCGCGCCAGTTCGGCCCAGCTGACCGCATCGCCATTGGTCAGGTGCCAGATCCCGCGCTCGCGGTCGATCAGCAGGTCGAGCGAAACGTTGACCAGGTCCGGCACGTAGGTCGGCGACACGGTGACGTCGCTCGCGGCCTGGAACGGCAGGCCGATGTCGAGCGTGTTCAGGGCCTGGGTCACGAAGTTGTGCTGGTCCCACGGCCCGAAGAAGGAGCTGGTGCGGATCACCAGCGCCTGCGGGTCGGCGTCCAGCACGCGCTGTTCGGCTTCGAACTTGCTGCGCCCGTAGACGCCAAGCGGATTGGCCGCATCGGACTCCACATACGGTTGCTCCTTGCCGCCATCGAACACCAGGTCGGTCGAGAAGGTCATGAAGCGCAGCGCGTGGCGGATGCAGGCCAGCGCCAGCACGGTCGGCCCGAGCGTGTTTTCGCGCATGCAGCGCTCGGCGTCCATCTCGGCCTCGTCGACCCGCACATAGCCGCCGGCATTGATGATCGCCCACGGCTTGAAGCGCACGATCGCGCTTTCGACCGAGGCCGGGTCGGTGATGTCCATCTCCTGGCGCGTCAGCACGTGGCAGGCCAGGTTGCGCTTTTCGCAGATGCGCTTGAAGGCCGAGCCCAAGGTGCCGCTGGCGCCGCTGATCAGGATCGGTTGCACGTGGGTCGACTTGAACTGGCTGCGCACGGCCAGGTCGGCCACCGCAGTGCGGGTCGCCACCGGTTTGCACAGGAAGCGTCCCGGACGGCGCCACCAGCCTTCGCCCTGCAGCACCGGGTTGGTGAGCGGGCGCTTGCTGGCCAGTTCGCGCATCAGGGTCGCTACCGCGGTCGGGCGCGGCGCATTGCCTAGCGCCCCGCCGCGCACGTCGAACGGGCCCGGTTCGTAGTAGCCCTTGCATTCGGTGACCAGGCAGTTCCAGTCGAACGAGCCAAGCAGCGCCCAGACCGTGACGGCGCGCACGTCGGCGCCCTGGCCGCGCGCCTTGTTGGCGGCGTTCCAGATCTCGACCAGCCAGCGCATCTGGTCTTCGCGGTTGGCGTCGATGTGCGCCTCGGTGATCGCCAGCGGCAGGCCGTAGCGTTCCCAGGTTTCCATCAGCAGCGGCGCGATGCCGGGCGTGGGCGTGGCCAGTGCGCGCGGCGCTTCGATGTCGGCGTGCGCCACGCCGCGGTACACGTGGCGGTGGGTTTCCGGATAACGCTCGGGGCGATGGTCGAGCCAGCGTTCGCTGGTGATGTAGTAGTTCACCCCGATCACGTCGGGCGGGCAGGGGTTGTCGCGGAACCAGCGCAGTTCGTCTTCGGTGGCGCCCGATTCGAGCAGGTAGCTCCACAGCGCGTGGCCATCGTCGACCATCCCGCACAGCAGGTCCCAGGCCAGCCAGCGGCGCTCGTTGAAGAAGCCTGAAATCGCCGCCATCTCGGGCGTGCCGTAGGTTTTCGACAGGTCGTCGGTCTGTACCAGCTTGGCGTGGGGATTGACGGCGCGGATCGCGCGCATCGACAGCACGGTGGCCTTGCATTGGGTGAGCAGGGCGCGGATGAAGGTGGCTTCGCTATTGCCGTGCGGGTACCACACGCCGTTCAGGCCCGAGAAGCGCGCCGTGGTGCAGATCTCGTTGACCGGCGTGTAGTACTCGACCCATGGATAGCGCGCCGCCACTGCGCCGGCATACTCGGCCAGCAGGGTGGGGAAGGACGGGTCGATCAGGCTGGTGTGGCGCGGGCCGCTGCCGTGGTGGACCAGGCCGACGATCGGGTTGACCCCGAGTGCGCGCAGGGCCGGCAGGCGCTCGTCGGGCCACGACCAGTCGGCCTTGTCGACGCCCTCGGGTGCGGTGCGTTCCCACAGCACCGGATAGCGGATCGCCTGGATGCCGAGCGACGCGAAACGTTCGATGTCCTGCAGGCGCTCGGCATGGCCGTTGCGATCCATCTGGCTGAAATAATTGTCGCGTACACGGTTGACGGTGCACTCGAGCCCTCCCCACAGGGCTAGTTCAGACGAAGCAGTCGCTTGGGTATCTTGTTGGATATTCATGAAAACGGTACCTGCGTTATGAACATGGGGTCAGCCTAATTGCCGCATGCGGCCGCTAATGTTAAATGGCCCACATAAAAGTGATTTTTCGGACAAGTCCTACTTATTGTCAGTAATTCTCAGCCTACTGGTGCGCATCCGTTTGTAACTTTGCTCATCTGCGCCCAAGTGGTGCACGTGCGCCATGCTGATGCGAAAGCGGCGACAATCTGGGCAGGCACGTCAGCGAAGGAGAAAAGCATGTACATGGTGTATTGGACCGAACTCGATCAAGAAGGGTCGGCCGCGCCGCACGCGCAAGGGTTCGACACGAGCGCCATGGTCGAGGCGATGGGCTTCATGGAAACGCTGCGCAAGCGCCAGCGCGGCGGCGAGGGCGTGCGCTTCGTGACGATGTGCTCGGAGCACCCCGACTCGGTCGGCCATCCCGGCGTCGATGTCACCGGGCCCGAGTACGACTGGAAGAAGCGGCGCCGCTGAACCTGTCGAATAGCATGCACCATGGGAACGTGCCTTGTGCTGGCAAGCATGGCACAATTAACAAATATGAATCACAGCGCGAACCAAAGCGTCCCTCCTGGCGACGTCCCCGCCGACCCGATCCGCTATCGTCCGCAGATGTCGTCCGCGCGCGCCAGCCTGACCCACGAGGTGCTGGCGCTGGACGAACGCGGACGCCGTTCGACGATCTCGATTCCCGCCGAACGGCCGCTCACGGTGTATGTCGACAAACGCGAGATCGTCACCCTGATGACGCTGGGCGGCGCGCCCGAAGCGCTGACGCTGGGCTACCTGCGCAACCAGCGCCTGGTGCGTTCGTTGGAAGACGTGGTGTCGATCCAGGTCGACTGGTCGGTCGACGCGGTGGCCGTGACGACGCGTCACGGCATCCAGGATGTCGAGGCGCGCACGGCGAAGAAGGTGGTCACCACCGGCTGCGGCCAGGGTTCGGTGTTCGGCGGCCTGATGGACGAGGTGGACACGATCGCTTTGCCAGCGGATGCGCGCCTGAAGCAGTCGACCGTGTACGCCATCGTCGAGGTCATCCGCGCCCAGCAATCGGTGTACAAGCAGGCCGGCTCGGTGCACGGCTGCGCGCTGTTCGCGCACGACGGCCGGCTGCTGTATTTCGTCGAGGACGTGGGGCGCCACAACGCGGTTGACGCCATCGCCGGCCTGATGTGGCTCGACGGCCTGGCGGGCGCCGACAAGGTGTTCTATACCACCGGGCGCTTGACCTCCGAGATGGTGATCAAGGGCGCGCAAATGGGCATTCCGTTCTTGCTGTCGCGCTCGGGCACGACCCAGATGGGACACCGGGTGGCGGGCCAGGTCGGCATGTCGCTGCTGGCGCGCTGCAGCGGGCGCCACTTTCTGCTGTTGGCCGGGCATGAGCGCCTGGTGTTCGAGCCGCACCTGCCGCAACTGCAAGACCTGGCGCCGCTGCGGCCGACGCCGGCCACGCCGTACCAGCCGCCAGCGGCCGCCACCCGTTCGGCCTGATGGGATTACTGGACGCCATCCGGCACGCCTTCGCGCTGCTGTTCAGCGGCGACGCGGCCCTGTGGCACATCGTCTGGGTCTCGCTCAAGACCAGCATCCTGGGCCTGTTGTTCGCCACCCCGCCGGCGGTGCTGCTCGGTTACCTGATCGCGATGCACCGTTTTCCGGGACGCCGCATTGCCGTGTGGCTGGCGCAGGCTGCGCTGTCGCTGCCGACCGTGCTGATCGGCCTTCTCCTGTATCTGCTGCTGTCGCGGCGCGGGCCGATGGGCGGCCTCGAATGGCTGTTCTCGCAGCCCGGCATCGTGCTCGGACAATGCATCATCGGGCTGCCGGTGCTGCTGGCGTTTACGCTGGCGGCGGTGCAGGCGCTCGACCCACGCTACGCCGAGACCGCACTGGCGCATGGCGCCTCGCGTGCGCGCGTGATGTTCACCGTGCTGCACGAAGCGCGCTACGGCGTGATGGCGGCGGTGATCAGCGGCTTCGGACGCGTGATCTCGGAAGTCGGCTGCGCCCTGATGGTAGGCGGGAACATCGAAGGCCAGACGCGCACCATCACCACCGCCATCGCGCTCGAAACCAGCAAGGGCGAATTCGCGCAAGGCATCGCGCTGGGCATCGTGCTGGTGTCGATTGCGCTGTTGATGAACGGCGCGCTGGTGCTGCTGCAGGGCGAAGCGCACAACCCGGGAGCGCGCCTGTGACGACGGCCCCATTGCTGACGGTGCACACGCTGCGCAAGGCCTACGGCGAGCGATTGCTGTTCGACGTCGAGCGGCTCGACATCGAAGCCGGCGGCGCCTATGTGCTCACGGGCGCCAACGGCACCGGCAAAAGCACGCTGCTGCGCATGCTGGGCGGGCTGGAACGGTGCGACAGCTGCACGGTCGAACTGGATGGCCGGCGCCTGCCGCTGTACCCGTATCCGGCGCTGCTGCGGCGCGCGGTGGTGTACGTGCACCAGCATCCGATCATGTTCTCGACCAGCGTCGGCCACAACATCGCATATGGACTCTTGGCGCGCGGCGTGAACGGCCACGATGCGCGGCCGCTGGTCGAAGAAGCGATGGCGTGGGCCGGCGTGGCCCACCTGCGCCACAGCGATCCGGTGCGCCTGTCGGGCGGCGAGAAGCAGCGCGTGGCGCTGGCGCGTGCGCGCCTGTTGAAACCGCGCTTGCTGCTGCTCGATGAACCCACCGCGAACCTCGACGGCCAGGCGCGCGAGCAGGTAATCGCCCTGATCCCGACCCTGGTCGAACAGGGCCGCAGCGTGGTGATGGCCTGCCACGACCGCGATCTGATCGGCCTGCCGGGCGTGCGCCGCCTCAAGCTGCGTGACGGCAGGCTCGAAAGCCGATAAGCTTTTTTGCAGCACCACGTTCGATCACTACAAGGAGAAAACCATGCAACGCCGTCCATTACTTGCAGTCCTCGTCGCCACCCTGTTTGCCTCGCCATTGGCGCTGGCGCAATCGTCGGCGCCGCAAAGCATCCGCCTGTCGACCACCACCAGCACCGAGAATTCGGGCCTGCTCAAGCACCTGCTGCCGGCGTTCGAGGCAAAGACCAACAGCCGTGTGAGCGTGATCTCGGTCGGCACCGGCAAGGCGCTCGAACTGGGCAAGAACGGCGACGTCGACGTGACCCTGGTGCACGCGCGCGAGCTGGAAGACAAGTTCGTGGCCGAGGGTTGGGGCGTCGATCGGCGCGACGTGATGTACAACGACTTCATCGTGGTCGGCCCGGAGAGCGATCCGGCCAGGATCAAGGGTTCGAAAGACGTGATCGACGCCTTCAAGCGCGTCGCCGGCAGCAACGTGCGCTTCATTTCGCGCGGCGACAACTCGGGCACCGACGTGATGGAGAAGGGTTACTGGACGCAGGCCGCGGCCAGGCCGCAGGGCGCCAACTACGTGTCGGCCGGCCTGGGCATGGGCGAGGTGCTGAACATGGCGTCCGAGATGCGCGCCTACACGCTGACCGACCGCGCCACCTACGGTGCGTATAAAGCCAAGACCGGGCTGGCGATCGTGGTCGAAGGCGACAAGCGGATGTATAACCCGTACGGGATCATCGCGGTCAATCCGGCCAAGCATGCGGGTGTGAATTACAAGGGCGCCAAGCAACTGATCGACTGGATCGTGTCGCCCGAAGGCCAGGCCCGCATCGCCTCGTTCAAGCCGGCCGGCGAGCAGTTGTTCTTCCCGTCGGCGCGCTGATGTGAAATGGGCGGGGAGCGGCCGGCATTGCCTGCCGCTGCTCCCCGCCCTGGCTTGCTGTGCGTTGTTGCAGTGCCCCGCCCACTTGCGCGAGCGGGGAGCCTGCAATTACACCGCCGGTGGATCGGTCTCGCGCGCGTACACGCGGTGGCCGGCCAGCCCGGTCTTGAACGCGTCCAGCGCCGCCTCGAGGTTGGCCGGGTCGCCCAGGATCAGGCCCGGATCGGCCGAGCCGTCCGGCAGCGCTTGCGGCAGCATCGCTTTCGACAGCAGGGTCGAACCGGCGCCGTAGACCAGGATCGGTTTGCCGTGACGGTACTGCTCGCGCAGGAACTCGATCACCTGCGCATTGCGGCCCAGCGCTTCGGCCGAAGCTGCGCCGTCCGGCACGATCACGCCGTCATACATCACCGACGGGCCGGCTTCGACCGAGATCTCGATGTCGAGCTTGTCGCCATCGACGCTGCCGACCTTGCCCAGCATATTGCCGACCAGGCGCGGTACTGCACCGTCCTTGAGCAGGCTGGCGTAGATCTTGCCGCTGGACGTGCCATCGACGCCGGACGCGACCAGCACCGCCACGCGGCGGCCCTTGACGCCGGTCTGGCCGGGACGGCTCAGGATCGACAGCGATGGCGAATCGGCATAGGTCGGGATCGGCGCGTCGGTGGCCAGCGGCAGCGGGGCCGGCACGTCCATGCCCAGGCCCTGGGCCACGCGGCTAACGAGCACATCGTTGACGTTGGCCAGCAGCGCCAGGGTGCGCTCGCGCACGGCCGGGGTCTGCACCCGCGTCAGCTCGAAGCGGAAGGCGTTGACGATGTGGTTCTGCTCGGCCGGCGTCTGGCTCTGCCAGAACAGGCGCGCCTGCGAATAATGGTCGGCGAACAGCTCGGGCTTACCGCGCACTTTGTCTTCGCTGACCATGCGCTCCGGGAAGCTGGTAAAGCCCGCCTTGCCGGCCTGATACGGCACGCCGCCGCCCAGCGAATTCGGCTCATAGTTGACGCGGCCGCGGTTGATCGCCTGGCGGTGGAAACCGTCGCGCTGGTTGTTCTGGATCTGCACGATCGGCGAGTTGATCGGGATCTCATGGAAGTTCGGGCCGCCCAGACGCGTCAGTTGCGTGTCCTGGTACGAGAAGTTACGGCCTTGCAGCAGCGGGTCGTTGGTGAAGTCGATGCCCGGCACCACGTGCGAGGTGCAGAATGCGACCTGCTCGGTTTCGGCGAAGAAGTTGTCCGGGTTACGGTCCAGCACCAGCTTGCCGACCGGGGTCAGCGGCACCAGTTCTTCGGGCACGAGCTTGGTCGCGTCCAGGATGTCGAAGCCGAAGCTGTTGGCCTGTTCTTCGGTGAAGACCTGCAGGCCCAGTTCCCATTCAGGGAAATTGCCGGCCTCGATCGATTCCCACAGGTCGCGCCGGTGGAAGTCGGGGTCGGCGCCCGAGATGCGCACCGCCTCGTCCCACACCAGCGAGTGGGTGCCTTGCTTCGGGGTCCAGTGGAACTTGACGAAGCGCGACTCGCCCTGCGCATTGATCAGGCGGAAGGTGTGTACGCCGAAGCCCTGCATGGTGCGGTAGCTGCGCGGGATGGCGCGGTCGGACATCACCCACATCAGCATGTGCGCGATTTCCGGCGACAGCGAGGCGAAGTCCCAGAAGGTGTCGTGGGCGGTGGCCGCTTGCGGCATGGCGTGATGCGGTTCCGGCTTGGCGGCGTGCACCAGGTCGGGGAACTTTATCGGGTCCTGGATGAAGAACACCGGGATGTTATTGCCGACCAGGTCCCAGTTGCCGTCTTCGGTATAGAACTTGACCGCGAAGCCGCGCACGTCACGCGCGGTGTCGGTCGAGCCGCGTTCGCCGGCGACGGTCGAGAAGCGCACGAACACCGGGGTGCGCTTGCCTTTTTTCGAGAACGGCACGGCGCGCGTCAGGTCGCTGAAGTTGTCATAGGCTTCGAAGTAGCCGTGCGCCGCCGAGCCGCGCGCATGCACCACGCGCTCGGGAATGCGCTCGTGGTCGAAGTGCATGATTTTTTCGCGCAGGACGAAGTCTTCCAGCAAGGTCGGGCCGCGCAGGCCGGCTTTCAGCGAATTCTGGTTGTCCGAGACGGGCACGCCCTGGTTGGTGGTCAGGTGGCGTTTGGCCGGGTCGACCCGCACGCGGTCGAGCGGATCCGTGGTCGGGTTCTCGCCCTTCGGTGGATTGCCGTCGCCGATCTTGTCGTTGGCGATGATTTCGCTGGCGGTGCTGCCGGTGGCGGCGTGGGTCGAGGGCGCGAACTGTTCGCCCTCGGTCGGGGTGCGCGCGGCGTCGCCGTATTCGCTGGCCTTGGTGGCGTTGAACGGGCGCGCGGCCGCCAGGTCTTGTTCGGACGGAATCTTGTCCAGCAGACGGTCGGCGACCGGATTGCTGACGCCCAGGCTGCTTGGCGGCTTGGCGTCGGACGGGCCGGCGACGGTGCTCAGGATCGAGCCTGCGCCTTCGACGGCGTTGGGGTTGTTCGGAGTGTTCATCCTTGTCCTTGTGTTGTTGGGTGGAAGAAGTAGCCCGAACAACATAGCTCAGCAATGCGGGGAAACACTGTGGGGTGACACACATAGTGTAATAACTACACTAAATTAAATTTATTGCAACGATAGTTGAGAGCTATTGATGCGGTTTTGGCAAGCCGGATTGGCTATCTGCCGTGGCGCGGCGCAGGTTGTCGTGTGCCAGGCGTTGCAGGCGCTGGTGCAGGATCGGCATGGCACAGATCGCAGGGCGCTCGAGGAAACCGCGCAACACCGCGCGTCTTTTACGGCAAACACCTCCGGCGCGACCCAGGCGTATTCGGCGCGGATCCGGCGCTCGTGGTCGGCGAAGCGCGCTGTGGGGGCGCCGAGGATGGCGAGGTCGATGTCGGTCAGCAGGGCGGTGTCCGGGTTGGCGCTGGAGGCCGGGGAGGCGCCACGGCAGGTGGCCATGATCCTGTTGTCAGACACGGAATCGCGAAATTGACTGGCGATATGCGCACGATCGCGAAAGGGCGTACGTTTGACGAGGCAGGCAGTAGCTGGTTTGCGAGCCGCGACGGCGGCTGCACTGACAAAATGAAGAGGGCGCAGGAAGCAAGCTGCAAGATTGTCGTTGCGCCTGAGTCTTGCACGTTCCTGTCCCCGATAGGCCGCCAGGAGCACCGGCGCTGTAGTGGCTTACATCAAAATCACGTCGTATTATTTTTTCATTGTCTATGGGCATCTAGTGTCGTCTAAAATGCCTTGTAACCAATTGATTTTAAAAAGTTTTTCATCTACGCTCGTCCATTGACGTCTTGCTGTGTCGCCGCTACGATGTGTAGCTACGTGTGTAGCTAGCAATGAAAAGGGCGGCGATGAGGCAAAAAAGTAGCGCAACAGAGAAACTTCAGACTCTACAGCTGCAACACTGGCTGAGAATGGTCAAGAACGGTGAAGTCCCTACAGTTAAGGATCTAAAAACCGGGCAGGTGATCGATCTACCATTGCCGCTAGCTCGTTCGGATGGGGGAGGGCTAACCTTCACACTCTCATCATCTGGAACTGCAACTTGGATTCTACGTTACCGCGTAGCTGGGCGGGCGAGGGAACTAACGATTGGGAATTTTCCCGATATCAGCTTGGCCGAGGCCCGCAAGATAGCAAGGAAGAAGAGGTCGGAGATCGATAGTGCAGGTGATCCCGCCGTAGACAAGCAACGGATGAAAGCCCTTGCGCTGAAGGACTGGACGGTTCGTCAGCTGATCGATGACTACCGCGAAAAGATCTTAAATGGCTTAGGGACCAGTACGCAGAAAGGTTACGGTCGCAGTCTGGCCAGGATTCAGAGTCGATTGGGCTCATATGCGGTGGCTCAAGTTTCGTCGTTAGACATCGTTGAGCTGATCGAATCCGTGGACGCTCCGTGGAACGAGTCGCGCATGCTGTTGACCACTTCAAGAATGCTTTTCAAACATGCCGCTGGCAGGAAACTTGTTGCTGCCAACCCTTGCGTCGGCATAGACCTAAGCGCCTTGATGGGCAAGCGTCCACCAACTCGGCGCCGCTTGATGCTGAGCCGAGAAGAGCTGGGTGAAGTGATGCGGGCAGAAATGAACCGAGAGAATGCGTTGGCCATCCGTTTGCTGCTGGCCACGGCTGTGCGCTCAAGCGAGCTGAGAACTGCGAAGTGGTCACACTTTGATTTTGCTGAAAACGTTTGGAGCATTCCCGCATCGAAGACGGGGCCAGGCATTCAGATTCCTTTAACCACGCCGGTAGAGGCTTGGCTGCAAGAACTGCGGCAGCGATCAGGTTCATCTGAGTTCGTGCTGCCTGTTCGAGGCGACTACAAGAACGCGTCCACTATTGGCGATAGGCCCATCAACCCGAATACCATGGGGGCTGCAATAGAGTTTTGGCTGACTGAGCACAAGCCAAAAGTGCGCCGGTTTACGCCTCATGATCTCCGGTCAACGGCAAAAAGCCAGATGAGGGCGCTTGGTGTTCCTAGGGATATTACGGAAATGTGCCTGAACCATAAGTTGCCCGGCATCGAAGGTATCTACGATGTGCATACCTACTTCGAGGAGCGCAAGCAAGCGCTAACGGTTTGGGCCGACTTCCTTGTTGAGATCGATTGTGAAGCAAGTGCGCAAATGACGGTCGTAGCACGGTAAGCGAACGCACATTAGACAGCACTAGGCCGCGATTTTGATCGCCGAGCATGTCAACATGCCACTTGGCTGTGGTCGTCGTTTCTCTGGCGGTATTAAGCCGTTCTCTGGCATTCGCCAACATATCGCCAGTAATCACACACAAAGTACGCGGTTGAAGTGCGGCAGGCAGCCGAAAGTTGGCCCCTCGTGGCCTTCATACAAAACCCTACGCAAAGTTAAATAGTTGTCATAATGTCCACATATAGTGGTATTATGTAACTGCTGAGCTTACGTTCGCGACGAACGGCGTGGCCAGCAATGCACGGCATCGATCTTGTAGCTATCTAGCGCAGTTTTCCAGCGCGACGTCAACAAACCTCCTTTTCTTACTGTTTCGCCAACCCAACGGGAGGGCGTAGCCGTGCACATCCCAACTACTTTATGGAGTCATTATGACCGCACTCATCCCTACAAGCGTTACCTCTTCTGCTGCAGGATTTCAACCGGCATTCAAGCCAGTCACGACGAAGGATCGTCACGCATGCGCCCTCGCTGCCGTCGCCACACTTGCGTCTACGACACTCGAAGACGTTTGGAAAAAGGCCGAAGAACTCGGACTGCCGAAGACGGGGCCCTATTATTTTCAAGCCATCGACGGCGACTTCCTCGCCGCACTACTCGCGCAGTATTCATGGGTTGCAACGATCTGGAAAGAGTGTGAAAAGCCTGCTCAACTCCCTGACTGCTGTATCGCGTTGGTTGACTACGATGCAGATTGGGAGGTTGGCCGTCACGTTGTTTTCCATCGTGCCAAGGGGACCCACGACGCAAAATTTGTGGAATACGTGATTGATCCAACCGCTATCACTCCTGACCGCGTTGTAAGGACTGACCTCAGCACCCTGCGACCGAGTTGGTACATCGGTGTGCATCCGATGAGCAAAACACCTACCTCAAAAAAGTGAACGTTACAGGCGCTTGCGCCTGTTGCCTTCCTCTGACCAAGAGTATGACCGTGCGGCCAACCGACCGGCGGTCGACTTTTCGGATATTTAGACAAAGCCCCTAGAACACCATGAAAGCAAAATCCTCCTCTCAAACCAATCTCGATTCGGACACCAAGCCGCTTTTCCAGATTGGGGTTGTCGTAGCAACGCCCGGTGCACTCGATCTACTTGACCGTGCCGGAATAAACGCCACCGCCTACCTGACTCGTCATCAGACCGGCGACTTCGGAACGTTGTCGCCCCCTGATCTACACGAGAATCACGTGGCGATCACTTATGGGGGTCGAATTCTTTCTGCTTACGACGTTGGTCGCGAACGCCTATGGGTTATTACGGAAGCCGACCGCTCCAGCACAACGTTGTTGCTCCCTTCAGAGTACTGAACATGAACAAATGCTCTGACAAGAACGCGCATGCGAAGAAAACACTCAAAGCGGTTCAGGCGGCGTCATCGGCACTAGTGGCCAGCTATGCCGCTGCCGCACAGTCGCGCGCCACCACGCGCTCATACGACGCGGACATTCGCCATTTCAAGCAGCAAGGTGGCTCGATACCGGCAACGCCGACAATGGTTGCCGAGTACCTTGCGAATTTCGCCAGAATCCTGGCAGTCAGTACGCTACAGCACCGTCTGATTGCGATCCATCGCGCACATACGGACGTCGGTCTTGTGTCGCCGGTCCTAGATAATTTGGTCAAGCGAACAATGCAAGGCATTCGCCGCACGATAGGTACAAAACAGCGGCAAGTAGCGCCCCTGGTCAAAGAGGATCTCTTGGAAATGATGGTTTACGTTGAGCGGCAACGGCCAATGAAGGCTGCACGCGACAAGGCACTGCTACTTGTCGGGTTTTCGGGTGCCTTTCGACGTTCCGAGCTCGTAGCGCTTCGGTACGAGGACATCAACTGCTTCGATAGCGGAATTGAGCTGATGATTCAGCGGTCTAAAACGGATCAGGAGGGTGCTGGGAGAACCGTTTTTATCCCTCTCGCTCGTGGTGGCCGCTGCCCGGTTAAGGCGTTGATGAGTTGGTTGTCATTGGCGGGCATCAATGCTGGCCCACTGTTCAGGCGGGTTAATCGCTATGACCAAGTTGGCGACGAAGCGCTAACTCCGCAGTCAGTGGCGCTGATAGTTAAGGCGTCAGTCAGAATGACGGCAGGGGACGACGCTGCGCAAAAAGTAGCAGGCCACAGCTTGCGTGCCGGATACTGTACGGAAGCAGCGACAGTGGGCTTGCAACCATATCAAATTCGCGAGCAGACCGGTCACAAGTCGGACGTGACGCTTGCTCGTTACATTCGCCCAGTTTCCAAACGCAAGATTCCAAGCCTCCTCTAGGTTCTAGCGAACCGCCACGGTTCTAGACTGCCGTTGCGCTACCGGTAGTGCGCGCTACCCTTCTTTGTCTTCCACCTGCTTTCACCGAGCATCCTATCGCTCGTGCCGTTGACCGGCAGGTGCAATCCGTTGTTGTTGGATGCCGCCTGATCGTTACTACGCGTACTCAAGGCACCGCTAATGGTGCTGAAAACAAGCGTTTAACCGTCCAGGTCGGCCCACTTCAGCAGGCATTCCGCCTTCCAGGGCACCTGCGCGGAGGTAAATGGAGCAGACCCACAATCGTAGTCTGGTTGAATCGCGGCCTTGCTGGTCCTTCCTCTTA